>Ga0065711_1033986_pt1 | contig 24472 bp, 6 predicted proteins | sample Hoacrofraction12_FD_59098 | JGI IMG/M metagenome (GOLD analysis project Ga0065711, IMG submission 59098) | Hoatzin crop microbial communities from Cojedes, Venezuela - Epithelial fraction 12 v2 (version 2) | ecosystem: Host-associated > Birds > Digestive system > Esophagus > Crop | place...
CCCTTGAGATATTTATAAGCATTTATTAGGTCCCCTCTCAGCCTTCTCTTCTTCAGGCTGAACAAGCCCAGCTCCCTTAGCCTCTCCTCGTAGGGGAGATGTTCCAGTCCCCTCATCATCCTTGTAGCCCTCCGCTGGACTCCCTTCAGTAGCTCCTCATCTTTCTTGAAGTGGGGAGCCCAGAACTGGACAGAGTACTCCAGATGAGGCCTCACTAGGGCAGTGTAGAGGGGAAAGAGAACCTCCCTCGACCTGCTGGACACACTCCTCCTAATGCATCCCAGGATCCCGTTAGCTTTCTTGACAGCCAGGGCACACTGCTGGCTCATGGTCAACCTGTCGTCCACCAGCACACCCAGGTCCCTCTCCGCAGAGCTGCTCTCCAGCATGTCCACCCCAAGCCTGTACTGGTGTGTTGGTTTGTTCCTCCCCAGGTGCAAGACCCTGCACTTGCCCTTGTTGAACCTCATCAGGTTCCTCTCTGCCCAACTTTCCAGACTATCCAGGTCACGCTAAATGGCAGCACAGCCTTCTGGTGTATCTACCACACCTCCAGTTTGGTGTCATCAGCAAACTTGCTGAGGGTACATTCTAACTCTTCATCCAGGTCGTTGATGAAGAGGTTAAACAAGACTGGGCCCAGTCCTGACCCCTGGGGGACACCACTAGTTACCGGCTTACAACTAGACTCAGCGCCGCTGATGACAACCCTCTGAGTTCTGCCGTTCAGCCAGTTCTCAATCCACTTCACCGACCACTCATCCAGCCCACACTTCCTCAGCTTCCCTAGGAGGGTGTTATGGGAGACTGTGTCAAAAGCCTTGCTGAAGTCAAGGTAGACAACATCCACGGCTCTCCTTTCGTCTACCCAGCCAGTCATGCCATCGTAGAAAGCTATCAGATTGGTCAGGCATGATTTCCCCTTGGTGAATCCATGCTGACTACTCCTGGTAACCTTCTTTTCCTCCACTTGCTTGATAATGATCTCCAGGATAAACTGCTCCATCACCTTTCCCAGGATGGAGGTGAGGCTGATTGGTCTAAATTAATTATTTTGACTTTTTTCTGTCCAACCAAAACAGCTCACAAGTTTTGCTTTGTAGTGTGAGAACTAGCGTAACTGTTTCCATTTTTCATGTAGAGTTTGAAAAAAAAAGGGGATGATGTCTAAATGCATGTTTCTTTATACCTTCTCTGGTAAAATAATTAAAATGGAAAAGTGCTCTTTATTCCTGTTTTTTTTTTTTGTCTGGTATCATTCCACTGGTGGATAGAATAGAGCCAATGGGTGCACTGAAAATGTAATTTAGATGCTGAGACATTTGGTATATAGAATAGTTTCATGCTTGATTTGTTGAGCCCAGGCTATTCTGTATCTAAGGCATAGGAGAGTGTGACAACAAGCAAGAATGAGCAAACCTTTGAATTGTAGTGGTTGGACTGGGGTGATATGACTAGGGAGATCTCCTACTTAACAGTATTAAGTGTTCCAGAACAAAACCCAGGGCAAGACAGAACGGACGGTTGAGTCCTTTGCAGTTTCTCCTCCCACACACAGGATTGAGACCCACACAAAATTTCAGTGCAGAGGTGCCAGCTTTGCAAATCTCATTGCTTAACAGAGCTAGGCCACCTCAGTGCTCCAGCTTATCAACACAGTGTCCTTTCTGAGCATAACATTAAGGAACCTTCACGCAGCATATTTTGCAGGGGGAGCTTTCAAGAGCCTAGATCATTTGCCAGTAATGAAAGAAATAAGAACTCCTAGAATATTTTTTTCACCGATAGGTTAGCTATGATGGAGAACTTCACAAGCACCCGCAGCTGGAGGCTGATTTGACAGCAGTGAGAGAGATCTATGGACCTAATGCAGTATCTCTCAGGTACGTCACTGACCTTTCTGTGTTATGGAACCTTTAATGCTTTGGAGATTGAGTTCCATGTGGACCTTCCTTGACTGCCAAAGCACAAGTCTCTTCTGGTGATTTCTGCATACTGTGTGGCAAAAGGAAGAAGCACTGCTGGCTAGCAATAATGGTGGTTTTGTGTTTTCTTTTCGTGTGGTTGAGTACTGATACAACTGGCTGTGCTGAGAACAAGCCTGTTCTAAAACATTGTTGTCTTTTGCAGTTCAGTCGATATTTGATCAAGCTGTTGTATTTTGTTGAAAATTACTATTCGGTGTTACTCTAAACCCTTGTTAAACTCCTCTTCTGCCATATTCTGTCTTTTGCCCTGGAGATGAACAAGAGGTTTGATAAAAGATTTAGTAAATGCTTTCTCTTGAGGAAAACTGAAGGAATTGGATTTGTATAGTCTTGAAAAAAGAGAAGAAGACAATAGCAGGTCTTTTTCTTCAATAAGCTGATAGGAGGAGTGATCAAATGTTCTTTGTTGTCATCATGAGAGAGACAATAAGGAACTAGCTGTGTTAGCAACAAACAAGAATTTGATTAGATTTTAAGAAGGCTTTCTAATTGTGAGAATCTAAAATATCCTACAAAGGGAAGTAGTAGAACCTCAGTCAGACATGGATTGCAACGAGTAATTACACAAAAAATCTGTTGGGCATATGTGAGCGTGGATGACTGCCATAGGGCATAGCAGTATGATACTTTTTGTATGTGTCAGGTCTTTTATAACTTAATTTTCCATCTATGTAATCATAATACTGTCATAAAAATAACAGGTAGGCAAGATGTAACATCTGTCAGATATATTACAAAGAAAATATCAAAGTTGTCATACAAACCAAGTGATAAAATACAGAGAAGAAATAACCTTGGGCATACATATATTGCAAGTAACGATTCCCATTAACCCCAAAACAATAAGCTCGGTTATTTTTGTCTAAGAAAAGAAAGTATGTTTACAGCTATGGTGTACTATACCTTTTCTAATTAAGTGGAAATTTCATTACATTTCAAGGACCTGGGGAAAAGAAATCCAAATAGTTGTATATGGGTTTAGGAAATGAATGAGATAAATGTTTAGTTGCCAAACTATGAAATTGAGAATACCTTGATCATAGGCTCCCTCAGGCTCCTAAAATTGAAACATTACACATAAACTTTCAAAAACTTTAATGCACCTAATTTCTTGAATCAACTATTTCATTGGAAGCATTGTGATCTCCTTGAGCGCACTGTAGTAGAAATTGGCATCTGTGGCTGCTTTTGGCATGTGGAAAACTTTAATGCTTCTTCTAGTGTGTTGCAGCTGAAAAAACTTACAAATTCTTGGAAATGACAAACACAGCATTAAGCATTCAGTTTCATCCCTCTCCTGCAGCAACACTTCTCTGCAGAGAGAGAAGTCTGTCTGGCAGTGACACTCACTAAGAGTGAGTGTGCATATTTCCTAGACAGTTGACCCTCTTTTAGTCACTCTCTGGCTGTCGCAGGGTCAGCTGTACATGTAGAAGTGGAGTTCCTGTAACTGCATGCTTTTCACCACTGCCCAGCCACCAAAGCTGTGAGAAAGACTTCTGGACCAACTGATCCAAACTCTTCAGTATCTATTTACATTGCTTATGCGTTGGTGGACAGAGGACTTCTGGGAGCTTCAAAGTCAGGATGTGTGCTTGGAGCCATTGTAGGCAGCAGGTCATAAGCTGCAGGTGCTGGAAGAAAACATGATTTCTTCCTCCCTTTCACCTTGGGGAAGTGAAACTGGAGTCAGTGTCACGTGTCTAAAATCAATTTTCTAGGATCAATCAATTTTCCATAGCCAGGTCTTCTGTGAGCTGTAGGAGGCCAGTGAGCACCTGTACATGCAGCTCTGGGTGAGCAGACTCTGGAGCAACTAACTCAGGGTGGCTGGGAAGCCTCCAGGTAACACAGCCCTGGCCAGCTGTTTACCTGCCCTGTCCGTGCCGTGTGTGGACGTGTCTGATCTAGAGAGAGACTTTGGGTTTGCCCTTACCAGAGACAACCACTGGGATGCCAAAGTTTGGTAGAAGGGTTTCACTCCACCAGACTTCTTAAGTGCCTAAGGCATTTCCAGTGCGAACTAGGTCCTACCGTGGGCTGAGAGGCCACTTTGATAGGAGATAGTTATATTCACAAAAATATCTTTGTATTTCAAAACTACTTTATCAACTTATTTATGCAGAACTGCTACTGTGCACTGTGTTAGTCTAGTTTAATACAAAAGCATGGAAGTCACTGTGAGAACAAGCATGTAAATGCAGTGTAAAGGAAAAAGCATACTGACAAGAAGCTAATCTATGAAAAATTGAGAGTGATTGCACTTTTACAGTATTGTCCACTTAAGCAATTTAAATGAAAAGGGAAGCAATTGTAGGTGTGTGAATGAGTTTTTTCTAGCCTTATTTTTCAGAAGTCTTCAAGTACGTTGGGGGAGGGCAAGCAGAATGAGTCAGAAAATAAGAGGCAGAAAAGCCACACTTTAAATGTAAGATTTCAGATGGCAATGAAGCACCTATGAGTGTAAGTTAAATCTGAACCTTGGCGATTCCAGCAATACTACACGTACCAGATAAAATAAGGTAACTATTGCCTTGAGCGCGTTACAGGGCAATCTTTGTGTTTTGACAAACAAATGCTTAAATGTATGAAGCAATCCCACAGGTATAATATGCCACCCTCTAGGCTATGTTGTGTTTGTCATCAATGATTTATCTCACGCTTCTCCCTAGGTTACTGGCTGTTAACCTGAAATACTTTGAAAATTAACTAGGGTTTTCTTTTGTCATAAATAGGAGCAGCATGTGACCATTATTGTTTTCTTGATTTAATAGCACAATATGCAAGACAAAAATGCATAGCAGCAATGGAGAGAGAATTTGGGGGAGTTAGTAGTAAAAAAGATTTAGCCTGTTCAAGCAAGATCCACTGAAAGAGAATTTCAGTGCAGCAGACGGTCACCCACTGGGAATATCGATCCAATCTATATAAATATGTATTTTATAATGATTCTGATTTTACAGACAAGATTATCCTTTATAAATCTTCCCTGTTATAAGTACTCCTCAGCTGAGGAGTATCTTAAAAAGCTCTAATATAATGTAATTCTTTCCTTTCAGGGAATATGGAGCCATTGATGATGTAGATATTGATCTGCATATTGATGTTAGCTTTCTTGATGTAAGTAATCTAATCACAGAATTACATAATGAACATTAATATCCATTTAATTCTGCTACACATTAGGCTCTCTAGACAACCACTGAGATGTTCCTTTTTCAGAGAGTTGATCTTCACAAATGGCTGTCACATTTTTGATCGCTACTTAGAAAAGTTTTCCTTTTATGGTCACATTGTTAAAATGCATTGTAGGCTTTTATTTACTGCACATGTATTTCTTTTCAAACATGTTTTGTGAATGATAAATGTTTTAACTGATATAAGTGAAATACATTTCTTTTTTTGCTATGCTAGACATTAGTTAGGTGGAAGCACTTCATAGAGTCCTGGAGGGAAGAAGACCTTGGCTGGAGCTCTCCTGTGTGCTTCTCAACATCTGCAGCTGATTAGGGAGAGGCTTGAGTGGCAAAGGAGACACAGGACAGTCGTGCTGTCGACTGACAGCATGGTTTCTGCAGTGGTTATGCTGTCATTAACTCTGTACTTACTCACCCCATCTGTGCAGTAACTGCCTGTCCTCTAGATAGAGAATAAGTATTAGTGCTTTTAGGGGCATCATCAGCTGCTGCACAGACAGGTCGTATTCTCAGGTCAGCACAGCACATAAGAGAGTGTTCTTGGGCTTTTCTAAAATTTAAGAAAATCTGATCATACCTTGAATTATTTTAATCAGTCTTAAGGAGCCAGAGTTTCCTTTGCCTTTTGTTATGGGATGAGTTGTATTTCCATCTTTATTTGCTCCTTTGCTTCTCAGCTTTGAAGCAGTATCTCTTGGTGGGAAGAGTCTGCCTGCACTGTAGACGTAGTGTTGCTACTGTGGTCAGTTTAAATGAGCATACTCAAGAACTGGAAGCAGTCTAATGCTGCTCTTAGGGGCATCAGCAGGCAATAGTTTGTCCCCAGTCTCAAGTTTAAAGTTGCAGTAGATATTCTGCAGCTGGGTAAATGGATACATGATGTTTCTAACAACCCTAATGTAGACTGACAAAATGCAGCCGTTCCTCATGATGGCTAATGGTGTCTGTTGTTTTCTTTTTATGTTGAACTAGGAAGAGATTGCTGTGGCTTGGGATGTAATTCGCACAGAGCCCATAATAGTGCGATTGCACTGTTCACTTACACAGTACTTAAACGGTCCAGGTTAGTCACCTGTGTGTTCTTCATGTGCCTTGTATGGTGTCTCGGTCTGAGCCATGTACTAAGTGATAGATACTCATTCACTGCCAAATCTTTGACCTTGCATGTGCTTAGATCTACTGCTGAGAGCAGTCCTACTGGTTGAAATTATACTTACATATATTTGTACGGATAGGCCCTCAGTAGTAACATCGGCATCTAATTTAAACTTTCGTAGGTTGATTTTGGAGCCTGTTTTCCTGATATCCTTTGAAATCCAGCTGCTTCCAGGGTTAATGAATAAAGATCTATGGTTTCTAATATGTGATTTCCTGATTTTGGAAATGAGGGATCATCTGCACAAATGAGATATCACTGATAACATATACGTACACAGACCTGTGCAGCACGTTAATATGCCCCTTTTCACTCATCTTTGAAGAATCAGGCCATGATAATTATCCTTTCAGCTTCTGATTTCTATATAACTATGTGAACTCTGGCAATGTTTAGATTTGAATGAATTGTTAAGTGAGTACAGCTTCCTCATGAGAGTAAAAATGGTCAAACTCCTGAAGAATCAACTGATTTTGAAGTTCTGGAAATGTTCATATGCAAGAGTCAACTCAGATATATTTTTATAGTGGGAAGTCAGAACTAAATTACAACTTGGATCATAACTTGCCTGACTTTGGAGGCTTCCAGTGCAAGCTGTCAGTTCAGGCTTGTATCTGTGGGAGAATTCTGCCTCTGGAAACGAACAGATATTTCCAGTCATAGTAAGTTTAGCAAAATCTGTCCCAGTGAGCTATTTTTATAGGATATGTTGCCTGCCGATGCTAACTATAAGCTATATTCTGTTCATTCAAATAATCGTTTCATTACATCAGTCTTTTTTTATTTGCTTGACTTTGGTCTTTTTGTCTGTATTTTATTGCTTCAATCTTTTTTTTGCAGATCTTAAAATATGTATTTGCCATAGCTGGTAGCCATGAGTATTCAAAATATTTCTATCAAAATGTGATTTAAACAATAAAACAGTGCATCACATAAGAGAAGATGATGTGTGAAGAGCAGCATGCAGTAAGAAATTATATAGTCAGAAGACATCTTCTGCATCACTGACAAGGTTGAAACGGGAAGCTTAGTACCCAGTCCTGCAGCTGACTGATTGTGGGAGTGCCTGGGTACCAAGAAAGGCAAGATCAGGGCCAGAGGGAAGTGCTTTCCTGCTGCTGGTTTTTTGAGGTCAGCTGCTGTTGCAGCCTCGTCTCTTGATTTTCCAGAAAAGGACAATGAGATCCACCATCTTTTGTGTTAAGAAGACCCTTTCTCTGTGAACTCCTTTTCCCCCTGAAGTACGGTGTTTTGAGACTACTGGGCCATAACTTTATCCTACATCTTTTTCTCCTGTGGCACCTTCTGAACACAAATGCGGTATACTCCAGAGCGCTGTGGGGGGTACTTGTATCACCTTGTAGCTGTATAATATCCCGATTTTAGATAGTTATTTTTCTAGTTAATAGCTTGTCTCATTGTACTTGTAGGCAGTTTCTGCCACATGCCCTAGAAACCTGTCTTAGGTGAGGATGAATCAGCCTTTGGAGGTACCGGGCTGTCTCCTCTGTCTGTGGAGCTTAGATAACAATTGTAGTCTAGATGTCAGATTTTAAGATTGCTGATCTAGCTATGATGATTCTCACTGCAAATGTTCTTCCCCCTACCATATGTGCTAAATTTGACAATCCAATGACATTGCTACCCCTAATCAAATAATTAATCCCTTTTGAAAAAAATTGTCAGTTTGAGTTTAAAAGATGAGATTGTATTTAAATAGTGTTAGAGAAAGGCTACCCACAGGGCTTTGAACTAAGTCAAATTGGATGGCCAGATTAGATATATTGTATTTTATTTTTAAATTTAGTTTATTAAAGTGAAATTAAAGGATAAACTTTAACATTCTGAATGAACTCTGGCTTGCCCGATGATCAGAATAATACAGATTTTAAAATACTGATTTACTGTTTCTAATAAAATTTGAACTAACCGGAGATTTTTAGTTTTCATTCCTTTTTATTTTACTGTAGTCATTACCACCTTATGTAATATGAAGTCTGAAGTCTATTCGTCCTTGTAATGTGTGGTGGCTGTTGTCCGGCCTTGAGGACCTGAGGCTGTCTCAACACGAGCTGGATTCCATCTGCCACTTCTATCTAGTAATTGTTATTAAAGGATTTTAGTAATACCAGGAGCTAGTTTCCAGCCTTCACCCTGTACACTTTCAATTTTCTGACAGATGATGTGGATATACCAATGTTAGGATGGGTCTTGGGGAAAATTGAGGGTAATCCTTGACTACTGGAATTCATGCATTAGGCACTTAGATGATGATTATGGATCTTGTATGAAAATGCCCTCAGAAATTAAAACCAGATACTAATTAATTCAGTTTATTCCATTTCATGCTTTTTTCATAGTTGCAGGAACTGTAGTCTGTAAAGATACTTACTTGGAAAAAAGTTCGTGAGATTAGGGGAGATGAATTACCAGTCCAGGTACATTTAATCTGATACTGCTCTCTAGTATTTATAATATACAAAAAAGACACATTTTTGTAATTAAAATTAGTAGGAAGAGATACATTTGGGGGAATTCAATTTCTAAAATACTAATTTGTAAAATTACATATTATATTGGCTGGTATTCAAAAAGGACTGTTCATTTCTTGATAGGCTTAGATGACACGTCTACTTTCACCATTGCTTCAATGGCATTGTCTGTAGTAAAGATCCAGGTAGAACAGGGTCCTTAAATATGACTTATTTTGTCATGAGTTCTTGTTTATTGCTGTAAGTTCATGTATCAACAATATCTGCTTTTTTCTGTAGTGCCAACTGTGGATGTATTTCAAATCTCTACTAAGGAAAGATTTGGGCTGGGACATCAGCTGAGAAAGTAAGTGTAGAAAAAGTGTAAATCCCACCTTTTACGTAAATGTTGTACTCTCTTTAGTTCCCAGACCATGTCAAGTAGAATAAAATTCACAGGTTGTCAGGCTGGCTGGATCAAAGTGTTTTGAACTTGTAACAGGATTTGCCTTTTGAAGTTCAGTTTTGACAGTTGATGGGGAGAACCTGATTTGTGCTGCCTGCCAGGGTTTTCTGTCACTTTGCTGCCATTTAGGAAGTAAGCTTCAAAAGTTCAAAAGACTCTAGCTAGGAATGTTCAATTTCATGTTTCTGCTTAGATGGTGAAGCCTCTGGAGCAGCAATTTTTTTGAGCATCATGCATTACCCTAAGGGGGCTGTGCTTTCATGGTGGCCTCTAGGATGTACCACAGTAATTAGGCCATCCAAGCTTTGAGGACAAGAGGGAAGAATAGTTGAAAAAATCAGCATTTTCATATGTTCGTGGTACAATTCAATTTAATAAAATTTTGCTGAGTCATTTTTTTGCATATGCTTGTGTATGTGTAGTAAAATGACAAGAACATAGGCTTTAATATCTGACCATTACAGCATTAAGAAATCCTTAAAAAAAAAAAAAAAATTGCTGTTTGGTATTTAAAGACATAGTTGCATAATTCACCGTTGAGCAGAAGTGAGAATACCCACGAACTCCATGGCTCCTCACGGCTGTGGCAACAGTATATGTATATTTGAGGATTCACTAAATTTTGGGTCAAGTCCATACCAACTTCCACTTTGACTTCATCACCACTGCTAGTTTAGAGTCACAGAGTAATTTGACTTGGAAGGAACTACTGGAGGTCACCTAGTGCAACCTCCTGTACAAGTAACACTAACTTCAAAGTTAGATTAGTTCAGTCAGAATCTCAGGGAGCTGAGCTGTGAAATCTCCAGCCTTTGAAGGCAGCCTCTTGTACTTAACCACTCTTCTTGTGGATGTCTTCATTTTATAGCCTTTATGTTTTTTAGCTTTCCTTGCTACAATTTGTGACTACTGCCCATTGCTGTCCATCTTGGGAAAGTGTCTGGCTCAGTCTTCTCTGTAAACTCCCTTTAGGTAGTGTAATATTCGGCATCCCTACCTTCATGTTTGTGGCTTAGGAGAACATGCTTCTACTTGAGCGGTGCGGATGCTGTAGCCTACCTCTGTAGTCACTGGAGAGACAGATGCCTATAGCTGGATGGGATGACTTTGAACCAGTTTGTCTCTAGATCTCCATGAGAGGCATGCCTGTGATGTCTTGCAGTGGTTGTTTATGCAGACTGTATTCTCAATGAGAGTTCCATGTAGATTGGTTTTATGTGGGGAAAAAGCATTCTCGAGGAGCTGAAGCACCCAGCCACCAGTCTGCAGACATAACAGAAAAGCTCTGCCTGCAGAGTCTGGACATTGCATCATGTCGCCTACGTGGTGAACAGAGAGACCCTAGTGTTAAAGTGAGTATGTCTTGGCTAGGATAAGAAAATCTTTTTTTCTTTCTTAATTTGCAGAATCATGCAGACATTTGTTACACAACAGTGGAAGAACAGCAAAGAGAAATCTAATTGTACGCACAATAAAAAGGTGTCTGACAAAAAGGTGAAATCCCCTCTGCACATCTTTTCTACATTGCGCAGGTAATAACAAGGAAAATGAGAGATTACCACCATATCCTGTTCAAAATCCACAGCAGACTTCACAAGGTGAAATGTTGAATTTTCTCCACAGAGAAGTGCTCTATTTATATCTCCCCTCATGGGTTTCCAGTCCTTGCCTTGTGTGACATCAAAAGTGAACTAGGTACTACTGCAGCTTGTAAAACTATTTGAAGGCAGAGCATTTCAGTGCCCCGCTCCCTGAAACAGCCATGTTTCATCTAGAATTGGAAGTAATTAATTTTATATTATTTAACTTGTTGTATTTGTGTCTTTATTAGCTTGGTAGCATTTGGCTGGTATTAGAATAGCAAGAATACAAATAAAAGTAATATATACAAGTAATATATAATATATATGTAATACATATATAAAAAAATTTGAGGTTGTCTAGTTGTTCCTTCAAAAGCTGTTCTATTTTTAATTTTTTAAAGCTAGAATGGTCATTAATGAAGGACTGATTTTCAGAGCTGCTGAGCACCCGTTCTCCTCCACTGTTTGAATGTTGTTCAGCACTATGGAAATGCTGGCACAGAATTTCAAAGAACAAAGACATTAGAAACATAAGAAGTAGTTTGTGAATAGGTCATTTGAATTCATTATGACGTCTACCGCTTGCTCATACTCTTAAGTGTATGTAAAATCAGGCTGTGATTTTACCTCTTTCAGGAATGTGACTATTTACACTAGTGTTTTTTTCTTGGTTATGAAGAGTTGACAGACCACCTCTGCTGTGAATTTGAATTGAATGCTTCTTTGAACATTCCTTCTTGCTGATGAATTTTGTCATTCTAAATTCCATGTATAAAAAAGAGAGGGAGTACAGCGATTGCTCACGTTGAAGAAGGGAGGAACGTCAAAGATAACAAAAGATTATTTGTCTTTTTAAAGGTAGAAGAGGAAGGTGGTGCATTTGCTTACACATTTGCTACCATGCCATGCACCATTGCCTAGCGCAGGCTGTAGCTTGGGGTTTGGTTTTATTCAAAGCGGCATACAAAACCCAGCCCAATCTTTCTCCTCTTGATTTGGCTGCTGCTTAAAGGTGGCTCAGCCCAAATGCAGGGACCGCCTCTCTCCCTAGAGCACCATTCCCACCTCTTCCCTGCAGGAGGGGCATAGTGAGCCAACTGCAATGCTGATTCATCAACCTCCGTACGTGTCTTCCACTGTCGCTGCCTGTTAACAGGGTGGGGAAACCTGCTAGCCTCTCCTTTTGGGGTTTTGCTTCTTTCTTACTAAATCCAAGCCCCAAAAATACTTCAAAGATTGTGGTTGCTTATAAAGCATAGAAAAATCATTCAGCATAGCTGTTACATGTTCTTGCTTTGCAAGGACAGGCAAATATGAACATTCTGGAAATGTGACGGTGTGAATGTTGCTTGTAAAAAGCTTTTGTTCTTTACTTTCTGCACTCATGTTTTAGGTCCCTCACATTCTCATTTTTTTAGTGTTACAGAGCAAAAATTTGTCTGAAACAGGAAAGAAGGGCATCAAATTGTCTCCCACAAAGCACCCAGATTATTAGAAGGTTTTTTAAAATAATGTTCATTTCAGTTGAATTAAATTTGATTTACTGCCTGCAAGTTTCATGGCTCATTATATCTTCCATTGGATCTGGACATAGAATTTGTTATGCTGTGTCCAGAAGACAATAACTTTAATGGGTTGTGCCATGATGATTACAGAGGACAGATGGATTTTGGTAAGGAAAATGTGTTATAATCTCATGTAAAATACCTGGTTTTCATTTCAAAGATAATTTTCTGAATAAATTGTTTGTTTAGAGACATAGAGACCTTTACAAAGAGCTATAAGGGTATAGCTCTAACTTCTGCGTAAGTAGTTTGTTGTCTTTTTGGAAAATTAGTCCTACATAAAATTCCTCATTTTTTTAATGTTGGGCTGCATTTATCACTAGTGATAATGTGTAAAGACAAGTGACACTTAAAAATTTTTATGTATGTGTCATCTTGCTTGATTTGCGCAAGATCTTGATTATTCTCCAACTTTGTCTTCTCCTTCTTTATTTTTCAGGTCGCCAAGTTATCCTCCACCTGGCTGTAAAAATAAATCAAAGCTGAAGTCAGAACAGGATGGCATCTCCAAAACTCACAAGCTACTGAGAAGGACTTGCTCTAGCACAGTGAAGGCGGAGGATGTATGTGCTGCAAAATCTCACAGAACCTTTGGCCGCTCGTTGTCGAGTGACCCTAGGGCTGAACAGACAATGGCTATTAAATCGCACAAACTGTTGAACCGTTCTTGCTCTGCAGCCGTCAAGCAGGAGGAGTGCATTACTTTAAAGCCCCATAAGCTGTTAAGCAGGTCATGTTCTGGGGACCCTCGATGTGAGCACAACAGCACCTTGAAGCCCCACAAACTTTTAAGCAGGTCCTACTCCAGTAATCTTAGAATGGAAGAATTGGATGGATTGAAGAATCACAAGTTACTCAGCAAGACTTACTCCAATGCCCCTAAATCATCCAAAATGGAGCCTTTCAAGGAGTCCACCATAGCAGAGAGCAGGAGGCTCTCTCTTACCTCAGGGCTTATTGGTATCTTAACACCATCTTCATCATCACCTTCACAAGCTGCTGTGCGTAATAAGTTCTTTATTCTGCTCACTTTCGTCCTATTCGTTTCCAAACATGGCATTATGCTTATTATGCAAAGACAGTAATACTTAGGACATAAATTAGTGAATGTATTGAATATGTTGAATGTATTGGAAGACAAGAGCAATGGAGTTGGCTTTTCAGGAGGTTTTAAACAACTGTGCATGCACATATATTTAAGTTACAAAACCAGAATTTGCTTAGGTCAAGATTGAGATGTCGTGTTGAATACAGCTCAATGTACAGCTGCTGGCCATGGGAAAAGTTCGATCATTCACTTCCTTCCCTGCCTACTTTCTTGCTGCAGAAAGAAGGGAGAGTGTGAGCTTCTGTGCTGCAAAATTGGCTTGGTCACACAGGTCGTTTCTCATTTACCTGATCGCTTCGTAGGGGAAGCAACTGTCCATTGTCTCGTTTGGGTGCCAAGTCACCTCTCCTCCTGGTCTTTGCATCTGTGATCACCACACTGGAAGGAATGCAGTCATGACTCAGTTCACCTCTTGCACATATATGCTTTGTCAAAGGTTTAACCTTCAAATGTGCTGGTGGCAGTTGGAGGTTGGGGAAGGGATTGAGCCCAAACTGCCCCCCTTTCTCTCCCCAGAGACATGATCAGTTGGGAAAACAAGGGTAGCATATATTCTTAAACTTAAGAAAGTGGTCTCAAAATTAACCCTTCTGCCTCTGCCTCTTAAAAGTGGCTTTTATACTTTAGAGGAAAGAGTGGGTCTGTTTGCACTGTTTCACGGCACCAGTCTGTTTTCTGTGTTAGATCTGGGAGAGTCACTGAGGAAATAGTCCTCTCCACTCACTTAGCCTGGTGGTACCTTAATGTTCTCACTGAGAAAAAGCTGATTCTTGCTTAGAATGCCACACATATATTCAAAATTGTGCATTCTGAATAATGGAATTACATTGAGTGTGCTATGTCTTGTGGTAAATTTGTGTAATAAGCTGTGAGCTATACTCATCAGATATAAAAGCAGGGATATACTATCATAAAATCACTTATATACATGCTGTGTGGTTGGTTCCTGTAATGCACGCAGCAAAATTAATTTAAGGTGAGCCAACAGACTTTTTACTCATCACAGTTTAGAGATGCATTTTTTTGTGAATCAGCAGGGGATGTCTCAACATGACAAGACTTTTCTCTCCTGAAGTTAATAGGAAAAGTCCCATTGGTTTTCATAAGATAATGAAGAGTTGACTAAGTGGTTTCATTACTGATGTTATCAGCTGATATGGAACAAGTGCAGGCTCTGCTTGGCAGTCTATAAAAACTACCAGTAATTTATTACTAGAATGCATTTAATTTGAGGGAAAATCATCACATACGTGGTCACATGCAGTTTGGCTGTTGTTAGCAGAAGGGCATCAAGAGCCCTTCACACGTTTCACACGCAGGCACCAGATGGACGGGTAGCCTGGGTGTCCAGCTGCAATTTGAAGTCAGTGGAATGTGGAAGTGATGAATCGGAAGCCTAACTTCTCTTCAATTCTTAGCTAAAGTATTTGAATCTCTTACATGAATACACTTAGGATTGCTTCCCAGGAGAAAAAAAGGAAAGGTTTCCCAATTAAGCAGTTAGGGAAATGAAAAGAAATAAGCTGATAAACAAAACCAAGAAATGCAGTAAATGGAGCTGATCTGACTCTTATTCAAAACAAGGCATGACTGAGATAGATGTCAGCCTAGAGGGAACTTCGTACTGTAGTGACTCCTGGAACAGAAGTTCCTTCTAATTTATGTTGCTTTGTCTTGAAAGAAAAAGGCAGAAAATACTTGAGTGTGATCTGAGCACAGAGATCTGTTAGCATGGTGCTTACTGAAGTCAGATCTTAGTAAGTATAAAAAAAAAAGATTTTCACCCGTTCTGAGAGTTCCATCAGTCACTCAAGCCTAAGCACACAGCCCGTATTTGGATAGACAAAGTGCAGTTAAAATTTAATGGAAGTTACCAAATGTCAGTTTAATGGAATGGAGTGAAGGCACTGGTGTTTCCGTTTGAAATTGAAGTTTTTGGGTTGCTGAGATACAAAACCTCATCAGATTTAAGAACTAAAAAGAAATGCTAAAAATCTACGTCACACTCCGCAAACAGTAAAAGGACTGATTATTAGTAATGGCTGATGTTTCAGATGCAAATATTATTCAGTTAATGTATTTGCATGCAAAAAATACAAATGTTTTACCAATTTCTTATAATTAGTCTACCAACACTGAAGTTGCCTCAACTTTTTCCTTGCAGCAAAATTATGGTGCAAAATGTATTCCAGTACGAGACCGTGGCTTTCTTGTGCAGGTAGGATGTCATATCTTACCCATTTATGAAACACTCTAGAGCATGAGCTGACTGTTAATTATTTTTAAGCCGATTTTGTTATTCTCATTTTCCTTGTTCTCAGACTATTGAATTTGCTGAGCAGCGGATACCAGTATTAAATGAATACTGTGTAGTTTGTGATGAACCCCATGTGTTCCAGAATGGCCCTATGCTGAGGGTAAGTGGTTTGCTTGCTGGGATAAACAATGAGTTTTCTAACGCCTTAAATAGCAGTGGACCATACAAACCTGTTAGAAAGCTATTCAATTATTTCAGATGCATTTCATCCTAATATCCTTTTAAGATGCAAAAATGTAATACATACTAACTAGATTTTGATGTAAATTCGGAAAAAAATTATTGTAAGCAAGGGAGATGGAAATCAAGTTTGTATAACATCATAGAAACTTAAAGGAGTGGTGTATTTCACTAAACACTGTTGTGCTAAGGTAGTCACAACCACATAAGATACAGGAATGGCATCAGAGTGCTTTGCTGGTCCTCTGGTGCTCTTTTAACAGCTTAGGGTCACTTCAGTGCTTGAGCTCTTATCAAGCCATGGCCAGGGTATTCAGATACTCTGATGTTAATACCACAAGGCTGTGAAGTTCTTCTGACTCGCTTTTGCTTATGGGCCACTGGAGCGAGCTATCCTCCCTAATGTGGTAAAGAAGTCAATAGAAGGAGATGCTCTGTGAAGTGCTATCAGCGACCTAGTCCAGTGGCCGTATTGTGGTTCAGTGTGCCCAGAGTCTGGCCAGTTGGGTGGTTCTTCCTTCCTTTCATTCCTGTGTAACTGGGAACTGGGAATTCTGGTTGCTAAACGTTGTATGTACCCTCTCATGCTGTTGGTGAATGCATACAGTGAAAAAGAGTAAGACTGGTCATAAGCGACACACCCTGCCTGGAGCTACTGGGTCAGTGCAGCTTTGTAAAAGAGTATACTAGGAGAATAAAATTCTTGCGTTTTGGACTGGTCTTGCAGTTTAGAATCCATCTTGTTTCACCTGTCCTGAATCCTATGGAAACCCGAGTAGCCTTGAAAGATTAAAGCCATGGAAAACTGTAATACCAGTGTGTGAATGGTCTGACACCTCATCTGCCAATTTCTCCACTGTGTGGCGAGCAGCTGCACATAAGTTGAAGCAGACATCATCTACAACAGTTCCATGGAAGTAAATTCAGGAAGGTTATTGCTTACATGGTAGCAGAAGTCACCTCAGTGTCATCCCTCATGACACTCAGTGACACCATGGTCAGGCATTCTGACTGCAGGTGGGGTATGCAAATAGGCTGCTAATAGGGTTTGCAAAAGCATCTGCCTATTCAGTTAACACTATTTTAAGTCATGGTTCAATCTCTGTACTTTTGAAAATCCTATCAAGTGGCTTTTTTGCCTCTTGAAGCTCTTATCTTAAAAACATGATTTTCTGCCAGATTACAGCAACCAAACCCTGATTAGAAGCCTATAGAACAGGCATCAGTTCCTTATTGTTCATCTTTGAATGCACTGATATGCATTTACCTGTGACAGGATAAGACAAAGTGAGTAATGTTTGGATAGTGAGTGAAGTTTGGATAATATAATTACTTAAATTATCAGATTTTCTCTGTTGTCCATAGACCAAAGCAAAGAGTAGGATTTATTCCTGTTCGCATGATGAACTATTAAACAGAATGGAAGGCCATCTGCTATAAATACATAAATCATATTTCTTCTTGCTTTCCCACCTTAGAGGTTAAAATCCCTCAGAATGACTTTTCTCTTGTCTTCACTTGAAAGAGGGGTCATTTTAGCTATCTGTTTGAGAGTGTGTCAGTGCTTCAAAACAGAGGAAAGCGCAGACATGTTTGCCACTGAACGTATATTCATCAGTGCCTTTTCAAGCAGCATAACCTAGCAAGCTTTGCAAAAATGAAAGGGTGTCCTTATATAACCTAGGGAGAAGGAGATAGCAGGAAGAAATCTAGCATGCTCTGTGTATGCTTGAATGACTCAATAACCAATATAGAGCCATTAATGAGTTTGCAGTTCTGTAGAAGGTGAGAAAGGATCTCAGTTTGAATCAGGCATGAGCTTGCCAAAGGGTCTTAAGGAAATTTATGCTTTAGTCTACCGAGAGCTCTGGCAGAGGCAGCCTGAAGTGGTCAGTTGTAGGGTTTATTTCATGCTTCAGATGCAGACACGTCTGCGCATGAATACATACATATATATAACGTATGTAAAGAGAATAAAGAATGACCAACTGAAAGAGCACTTTATGTTTAATACTGCTGCAACAGCAGATCTCAGAAATATGGTGCTTTACTAAGCAGAATGCAGGAGGCTTTCACGTAAGACAAGGCTATATGCAATCTAGCCTTATGTCACTAAATGGATACCATATGTAGTATCCCTAGCCATCGTAAAGAGCTTTACAGTGCTCATATTTTCAATACTACAGTAACTTCACCAGGTGTCATAATGATCAGAACCTTCCTACAGTCTGCTTTCATTTTTAGGCTCTGTGTCTAAATTCCATTTTCTACAGATACCCATATCTCAGAGGCATTCCTTAGGCTGTATCTGTGGTTGATTGTATCGCAAGAGATGCCGCAGACTAAATAGCTCTGGGTGGTTCACCAGTCTCTTGCTTTAAAGAGTAGTTTCTCCACACTGATGCACATCGTGTCACATCTGGGTGTGTGTATCCTTACTGATGAGTGTCCCTTCTACCTTTTAGTCCTTTATTTCAACAACAAAGACAGCATATGATTTTATAAAAGCATAGCAAAGTTATTGCTTGAGAAGTTATTTTAAAATGTATTTAGGCTTGATTTTCTGGTATTTAATGGAGTTTTACACAATTGCAAAGAAGCCAGTAAGGAATTTGGCCCTGTAATCCTCCAATATGTCAGCCTGACACCTTTCCTGAACTATAGTGTAGAGTCATTGATTGTCTTGAAATGCAGTTCAAAAAATTCAACAATTGCCATCACACAATAATTACATTCTTTTAATACTTTAAACTCTCGTACTTGGGAGTAATATTTTGTCCTCGTCATTAATGACTTGCATAATTCAGATATCTCATCCTCAGGACAGCTCAGTGAAACTGAAAGATAAAGTTTTTCCTTTCTGCAGATTTGCTCTACATGCTGTTTTTATCTGAGTTATAAAGTATCTTTAAATCAGTCTCTCTCAGCGCAAGCTTTCTTCTCAGTTTTGTGCTTCTTTTTCCTACATAACTTTCTCTGGGGGGTGTTCTGTTTTTAATATCTATTTCAATTTACTTTGCTTTCTCAAAATCTTGACATCTTCTTTCCCATAAGAGAAGAGCAACCTGATGATGGCAAGATGTGAATTTTTGTATAGCTTAATTTAGACACTAGATCCACATGGCAGACTTCCATTGTATGGAATGTTGCATTGTCTATCTGTTGCAGAACAGCCGCATAACACAATTGCGTATGTTTGGCTTTATGCTCTTACAGTGGACACCTGTCTTGCTCCAGAGCCTGTGGTACTAATCTAATCATGCGAATGTTCTTTTCTGGTTCAGAGATCCTGTTGTACACAGGAGTCTTCAGATGTTGTTAGGCTATCTTAGTCGTTTATTGAGGATAAATGAAGAGGCTACCTTAGTGACTTACTGAAGATGAAAAAGGACAAAGTTCTTAGATTTCTCATGGGGATTTCTTTACAGAGCAAATTATGGATCTTTCAGGACCGGTTTTCTTTTGAGCTCCATAAGCTCCTTGACATACAGAAGACCAGAATTACAGATACAGTTCCTGTGTGTACTCCACAAGTGTGTGTTGGTAAAAACACATTATGTAGACAGGGTAACTTCACTCACAAACCCTCACAAACCTAATGCTCTCATAAGGAACTCCAGCTCGATTACTGTGAAGGGAAGGACAAAGATTCTCTGGAATAGAAGAAAGAGTCTTAGAAAAATACTCTAATGCATCATGAAGTTGTAACACTCTTCTTTTTGAAGGTCCATGATCCATTGCTTCATTCCATCCCCTTTTTAAAAAAAGCTGGTAAAGTAGGCAGTGCTTTCCTGTAGGTATTCATACCTTTCTGATGAGAGATGAGGATGAATATCATTTCTCATCATAGTATGTTTCTTTAGTATTTATTTCAAGAGCACAGTGAGATCTAATGATTATTTACAGTGCACACAAAGTTATAAAAGCTAAATTGGATTCTTAGAGAGACACACTTCCATAGAATGCTACCAAAAACTACAAATTCCGTGAAATCACTGCATGGCATGATTTGCAGTCTTTATGCAAAGCACCAGGAAAATTCAATGAATACATGGATCCTAAGAAGAAAAAGTATTATTTAACCTCTTGCAAAACATATACCGTACTATTTCGTGCAGTTATTCCTACCAGTGATCTGAATCCTACATATTTCACTCTTCGCAGAATGATTAAGAAACAGCTTTGAAATCATGAGCGAGACTTGGGACTGCAGCCTTTACATCCACACAGCTCCCTTATCTCATGTACAGAACCTCAGTGCATCCTCCTGCAAGGCGACCTGTGATGCACAGCTCTCAGGAGCTCTGTCATCAGTCTTTTCTAAAGGAGCTCTTTGCTAAGCTTTGAAAAACAATGGGAAGTACAAGGTCAGTTTTGTGCTGAGAAGAGGGGGAGAAGGCAGAGCTGGTAGACCTAGTGAAAACAATAAGAGTCTGCTCATTTGAATCGCTAGCCTCGTGTTACTGTCTTTGAATTTGTTCTCAACAGAGAAGTTGTTTAGATGAGTGAGACATGGACTATTATTTGTTTGTAATTAATGTCTAGACTTGAATTGTTTCAAAAACATATTTGTAAATGCTTTTTTTCTAACATTTTTAAACAGTTGATATGTCATTCACATATGTGTTGTTAAAAAGGTTAAATAGATTATCCTGATTTCTGTCAAACTACCATATTAAATAAAAACATAGGGAATTTTAATGACTTCTACAAAGCCCATTCTGAAGTACTGAGATATTCTCCCATGAGTCATGTGTCTCTAGTGAAAAGCCTCTGAAACTGGAGCTTATTTTGTCCATGGTCTCGGTCTCTTACTGGCTTTTGAAAATCTCCAGGATGGAAACTCCACAGCCTCTTTGGGCAACCTCTTCCAGTGCTTGATAAGGCTTTAGAGAAAGCTAATTTTAGCTTTATCTAAAACTTTAGGTAAAGTTTAGATAAAGCTAGTCTTGTATGAGAGAATGAAATCACTAACTGACCTCCAAAGGTGCTTTTCAAACATATGATTTGGTTCATCTAGCTAAAAAATGTATTTTCCAAAGCAGATGTAATAATGTACTAAAGAAACTTAAGCATTATTCAGTTCCATGTTAGAAAGCTATTAACTTCTTTTTAATGCCATATGTGTTACTCTAGGGCTGGTAATATTCTAGGGAAGGACTAAGCTGCATTTTAATAATGCAGCAGTTTTGCTGCTATAATAGTAGAGAGATATCTTGTTTTAGGAATTCAGCATGTACTTTTATTACAAGCATTTAAATATAATGAGATCATGAGTCATTAACATAAGTTATTATATTTAAGAATCTGATTAAAAGAAGCATAATAAAAATATATTATCATGGATTCTCATATTCAAAGACGGGAGGAAAACAAATGACACTACTCTCTTCAAGAAGGGCAAGAAGGGGAGGACCCAGAGAACTGCAGACTGGTCACCCTCACCTTAGTCCTTGGGAAGGTGATAGAGCAGCTAAGCCTGGAAACCATTTCCATGCCCTTTAAGGACAAGAAAATCATCAGGAGTAGTCAGCATAGCTTCACCAATGCTGAGTTATGCATGACGAACTTGATAAACTTCTATGATGAAATGACTGGTCTGGTAGATGAGGGGAAACCAGTGGATGTTCCTTTGACACTATCTCTCATAAGACCCTTGTAGACAAGCTGTTGATGCATGGATAAGGAGATAGTGGGTAGACTCAAGTCTCACTGAATAGCTGGGCCCAGAGGGTGGTGATCAGTACCACAAAGTTGAGTTGGAGGCCAGTAACTAGTGGTGTACCCTGGGGGTAAATACTGGGTACAGTCCTGTTTAACATCTTCTGGATGATGGACCAGAGTGTACCCTCAGCAAATTTGCAGATGATACAAAACTGGAAGAAGTGGGTGATACTCCAGAAGGATGGGGCACCCTTCAGAGAGACCTCAACCAATTGGAGAAATGAGCCAACAGGAGTCTTGTCCAGTTCAACAAGAAGTGCATAGTCCTGCACCTAGGGAGGAACAACCACCAACACCAGTATACGCTGGGGGCTACCCAGCTAGAAAGCAGCTTGGCAGAAAGGACCTGAGGGTCCTGATGGGCACCAAGTTGAACATGAGCCAGAAATGTGCTCTTGCAATAAGGAAGGTTAATGGTATCCTGGGCTGCACTGAACAATAGAATTGTCAGCAGGTGGAGGGAGGTGGTCCTTCCCCTCTACCCAGCACTGGTGAGGCCATACCTGGAGTATTGTGTCCAGTTCTGGCCTCCTCCTTACAAGGGAAGTGGAGCTGCTGGAGAGAGTCCGTCGAGGTGCCGCTAGGGTGATTAAGGGACTGGAGCATCTCACATAGGAGGAAAGGCTGAGAGAGCTGGGGCTCTTCAGCCTCAGAAAGAGGAGGCTCAGGCGAGATCTGTTAATGTCTATAAATACCTGAAGGGAGGGGGCAAAGAGGATGGTACCAGGCTCTTCTCAGTGGTGCCCAGTGACAGGACCAGAGACAACAGGCACAAACTGAAACACAGGAAGTTCCATCTGAACATCAGGAAACACTTTTCTACCTTTGTCACCTTTTCTGAGGGTGACTGAGCATGGGAGCAGGTTGCCTAGAGAGGCTGTGGAATCTACATCCATGGAGACATTCAAAAGCCATTTGGACATGGTCCTGAAGAGAGCCTGCTTGAGCACGCGTGTTAGACCAGATGACCTCTGGAGATCCCTTCCAACCTCAATTGTTCTGTAGTTCTGTGATTGTATTCAGCTTTTACATAGTATAATTTGTGTGGCTAATGTCTGTCTTACTCTTTATGCCTTCCCAAATTCCTCATTTACAAATACTACAGCCATTGGAAAACAACATCATTAAAAGGATTGTAAAGACCTGTGAGACAATTACACAGGACAAAAAAAATCTCAGAATATATTCCATAAGGTGATAAAAAAACCCTCTCTGTATCAGTGATTTTTCTTTCAGTTCAGAAGTCTCTTTAGAGTGCCATCTTGTGTTGAAACCTCAGACTGAGGCCGCTTTAGAACAAAGCAGGAAACAGGAAAAATCTGAGCAAAACCAAATATTGAAGCTAGTTTCTTTGAAACTTATATTCTGGTACAGACATCTCTGCTCTTTAAAGTTTTGCTTATAAATATGAATGGTAAAATACTGCAAAACATTATTTTAAATACCTGTTTTTTGTATGTAGCTGTAAAAATAAGTGCAATCTGATATTTATTGCCAGATTTTTTATTATCAGATTTATTCATTACAGGTGAAATCTGGCCCTCAGTGAGTCCTGTTGACTTGAAATGGTCTTGGATTTCTCTGTCCCCTGACTATAAGATAGGTAGCCACCACTGAAACACAGCAGCATTGATGTTGCAGAGCACTACACTGCGTAGGGTTGGGAGGTTTTTGGAGCAGAAGAAGAGTCATTGAACTATGGAGAACAGTGTAGGTGTACAAACATGTTTAGCCAGACTGGAGTTTAGCCAGGATACTTGTGGAGTTCCAAGATTCTTGTGGAATAACACCGTGGTCCTTCTTATCATTAGATCTCTAGTTACAACCAGTACTTTGATAGAATGGATTTCGATCACTTTGTTTTTCAGAACCGAGAGAGTAAAATGGCTACAGTATAGGTTTTCCTGTTGCAAACAACTTACCAAAGTGCACCTTGCCCAGCTGGCTCTCCATAATGCTTGTCTATTTATATATCTGGGAAGTGAAAATTAAAAAAAAAAAGTGTCTAAGCTGTTCAGGAATGCAGAAAAAATGAAAAGTAGAAAAGAAAATGTGTATTGGCCAAAACAAAGCCAAACAGAATAAGTGATATTTCTTACTCAGCCTCAGTCTACTCTCATCTTTCTACAGGCTGTGTCTGCTTACCAGGTATCTCCCATGTCTTTCAGCAGCACGGTCTATGTGTCACATGAATATTGTAAGATTATTCAGAGACCTGACCTTACAGATTTATAGTGAGATAGGGTACTAAATAAATTATTTGTTCTTTTTCGCAGTATGTATACCTGTATAGAGCTCATAGTAGCCTTACTTCATTGAGCTTATAGCGTAGAATAGACAGAATCAATTATTTCAGTTGGCAGGGACCTATAATGATCATCTAGTCCAACCGCCTGACCGATTCAGGGCTGATCAAAACTTAATGCATGTTGTTAAGGGCATTGTCCAGTTGCCTCTGAAACACTGACAGCCTTGGGGCATCAACCACCTCTCTAGGAAGCCTATTCCAGTGTTTGACCACCCTCTCAGTAAAGAAATGCTTCCTCATGTCCAGTTTAAATCTGCTGTGGGGCAGCTTTGAACCATTCCCATGTGTCCTGTCACTGGATCCCAGGGAGAAGAGCTCAGCACCTCCGTCTCCACGTCCCCTCCTCAGCAAGCTGCAGAGAGCAATGAGGTTGCCCCTCAGCCCCCATTTCTCCAAACTAGACAAGCCC
>Ga0065711_1033987_pt1 | contig 24471 bp, 14 predicted proteins | sample Hoacrofraction12_FD_59098 | JGI IMG/M metagenome (GOLD analysis project Ga0065711, IMG submission 59098) | Hoatzin crop microbial communities from Cojedes, Venezuela - Epithelial fraction 12 v2 (version 2) | ecosystem: Host-associated > Birds > Digestive system > Esophagus > Crop | place...
GACAAGGTCCTGTGCAGCCTACTGTAGGTGACCCTGCTTCGGCAGGAGGGTTGGACTAGATGACCCACAGAGGTCCCTTCCAACCCCTACCATTCTGTGATTCTGTGATTTTCTTTTTAAGCATAGGAAATCCTCTCTCTGTGTCCCTAGCATTATCACTGGAAAAAGATAATACTGATTCCAGTTCCCTTTGTAAAAGAACTTTGAGAGCTACAGACTGATTTATTAGGTATTTTACATTTCTCTTGAATTCCCATTGTGAGGAAATTCCCATACCAGCAGTTAATGTTTAATTGACACTTAGATATCCTGGTGTTGAGTGCAGAAAAAATGACTAAAAAATTGCAGTAAAAACTGCGCTAAATTAAGGAAAGCAAGAAAACCAATAGGAGTCTCTTACATAGTTCTGCAATCTTTCACACCTCTTTTCTGTTAAGTACCACGGACATAACGTCTCTTTTCACCACCCAGCACAGAACCAAGTTAAATCTACATACATAGTTCCACAATATATTTTGATATAACTTATGCTCTGTGTGCGCTGGGGAAAGCATCAGCTACTTAGAACAGTCAATCAAATAGTAACACCAAGTATGGGACAACAGAAGCAAAGTACTGATAGACCAACAGACCAGAATGCTGATGACTCACCACAGTTAAGTTGCAATACTGTGTATCAGACTTTTATTTAATTCTGCACTCTACCCTAAATCCACTAAGAATGTGTAGGTGCTGGTGTCCATTCCTAAACATCTCTTTTATAACAGAGAAACAATGATCTCTGGGAGGAGCTACCTTAAAATACGTAAACACCTCTGTAAGTTTAATCATGAGTACTACATGGAATTCAAATTATGTATATATGGACATACAGTTGGCTCGAGGAACCTGAAGAACATGAAATTGAAACAGAATTCAGCTAAAACAAAAATGTGGAGAAAAGAATGCATTTTGACAATTTTTCATTTTGATACAGACTAATGAAGGGTATGCTTAAGTTGGAAGAATGGGTCAAAATTTAGGCGCTATGGGTCAGAATTTAGGTGCTATGTCTTAAGTGGGCCTTGCTTAAAATTGGTAAACTTCCAAGGCAGGGTCTGAATTCTTTGCATCTTGGTGTTAAAAATCTTCTGGTGCCAGCTACCAGAAGTCAGATAAAGTCAGACAAAGTCAGACAAAGTCAGACACACAGATACTTGCTTCTTCATTTGATCAGAACTGCCTAGTCTAACTACTATCCTGATTCTTGCTACAGTTTACTTCTGCAAGAACTTTCCTCTGCTTCTGCAATACACACACCAAGCGCATAATTAGTCAACCTTCCTGTAATGGTCTTCGCTAAAGTCATCACTGCTCTGCTGACTTCCCAGTCTTTATTTATACTCTTATTATACAGGTCTGTATATTTTGCTGACATAAGCATTTGTGCAGCTGAGGTATAAAAATCCTGGGTTGTTATCTGACTAAAGAAGTAACTTTTTCCTCTTAATGAGGTAATTTTTTTCAGCGAAGAGGTAAATCCCACCACCTTCTACTTAAAGACATTCTCTGATGTTGCTTTATTTTATGTATATGGACATGTAAAGAGTGGAAATAAAATCCAAAACAATGCTAAAGTGTGGATGATATATTACATATTAGACAATGAGTTACAGAAAGGCAACTGTGATGTAAATGGTTTCAGAACCTACACCGAAGTCCCTCAAAACGAGCTTCAGACAGGCTAAGTAAGAATTTCAAAAGCTTCATGAATTAGAATACTATGTTGTGTCCATTTATGGAAAACAACATAGTATTTGTGTTATAAATTAGTTATATAAAAATATAGTAATACTTACATAGTTAATATAGTTATACAGAAAGCGGCTAATACAGATATAGTTATATTAAAATATAGTTAATTATAAATTAGGGTATTAATTTGAAAATAGAGTTGTTAATAACAGAACAGACCAGCATATCTGGTAAACGCTCCAGATTCAAATCCAGCCAAAAATGACTGGTTATTAGCCTCTGTGGTATTTATTTGAACCAAATGTGAACTCCTTGCAATTTGAATGATGTGAAAGACAGACATTTGCATTAAAGCTGGAAGTGTTGCATCCTTCCTTGAATAAGAAAAAAGAAAGCAGTCTTCAGCAGAAAATGAGAGGAAAACAACAGTCTGAGGTAAACAAGGAGTCGTCAATATGCTGTCGCAAGAACATAGGAAGGAGCAATGGCCACAGATTTCAACTCGAGATTTTCAAACTGGACACCAAGAAAAACTGCTCTTGATGAGCAGTATAGCACTGGAACTGGTTTCTAGGGTGGCTGTGAAATCTCTGTCCCAGCCTGTTTTTAAGACTTGGCTAGACAAAGTCACAGCTAAAACTGTAATATTCTAATAATGCTCTATTCTAATAAACTGACTATGTGCAGGTCATATTATGGCTTTGAATCTCAGAAGATTGGTTTCCAGTGGTCCCTTCCCACCAATATTTCTATGATTAACAACTGGGAGAGAAAACAGAAAAATAAAGAATACAAAGAGGAAGTATTCAAAAAGGCTGATTTAAAACATAACCAAAACCAACAAAAAACCCTTCCAGATTCATCTACAATTTTTTAGCATATGGCATATTTTTAATAGCATATTTTCTATAAATATGACATAAAATAAATGTTTGATTGCATGAGGTACTGTCGTTTCATACCTCTTATGCAGATCATACATTTGGAATTATATTCTTCCTCTTTTTTTTCTTTTTTGAGAAATCACAGTGTGATTCTGTGATTCTGTGTCTCCTAAGCAGATGTTCTGTTGTCATCAGAAAGGATACAGAATAAGAGGGCAAACTCTTCTTTCTGTTTGTTCTCAGAATGATTCAAGACTCAACTTGAGTAAATACTTACTGACTGAAGCCGAAGTGATTTTTCAAAATCCCCTGTTTCAAATAATGTATTTCCTTGCTTGGCAAGACTTTATTTTAGGATTACTGTCTTATTCCATGATTTCCAAGATTCTTCCTCATATGCAGCTACATCCAACTTGTTTGGCTGTTTGGCTTTATGTCAGGATCAGTTATGTTTTACTTAACTGAGGAGAAGCAAAGTGGAAGCCTTCTCTCTTAGCGATCTTTGATTTTGCATGCTTCATGTTTCTGCTGAAGTTAGCACATAGTTTCCCAGCTGCCTTAAATCCATCTTGAGAATGTCCTGCCACTGAAAACACAAGATTCCCCTTCTGCCCACATCCACACATTTTTACCATATTTTTGTCAACCGTGGAAATTGTTTGGCTGCACAGAAAGTTGCAATTACACATGCACCTGAGGAAAAAATGAGTATCTGATAGGGACAGTGACCTAACTCACAATATGACCACGTAATCTGTAACAACCACACAAAAGAGATGGGGACAAGCTCTTGCGGGAAGGCCAGGGAAGTGGCAGGTTCTCCCCTTTTCGTAACTGCACACTCTTACAGGCTGAGGAAGGCCAACTGTGGAGCCACACATGTTTTCCCCCTCTGCTTATTTATTTGTTTACTTGTGAATACATATAGTCGCAGACCCATTGTTGGTCATTTACCAAATTTCTGTCAAAAAATGCAACCACCAGACCTCTAGATGATTTAAGCCCAAAACTTGAAAAACTACTGAATTCAGTTTGGCTATCCTCAGGCACACTTCCACCAGGATGCTGTGATTTAACCCCAGCTGGCAAGTACGCACCAGAGAGCCTGAGCAGGATTGGGAGGAGAAATGGACAAACGGGGAAACTCGTGGGTTGAGATAAAAACAATTTAATAGGAATAACAAAATAATACTAATATGCTAATACTAATATACTCCTAATACTACTACTGCTACTAATACAGTAAAAAAAATGCAACTCCTCATGAACTCTGACTGCGTCAAGCAGCCAGTCCCAGGAAGACAGCACTGGTCCAGAACAGATGACCCCACAGAGAGAGTGAAAAGACAAGAAAGGCAGAAAGGCCCAAAGGCCGACAGCAAAACGGCAGAATGGCAAAAGGCCGAACTAACGAATGAAACTAACCAAACAGAACTGAGGCAGGACGGGTCTGCCCAGAGCAGTTCTCCTGAAAAGAACTGTTCTGACCAAAAGGACTGTTCTGACAAAAAGGACTGTTCTGACAAAAAGGACTGTTCTGACAAAAAGGACTGTTCTGACGAGCCGGAAAAGCAGACTCCAATTATATGTGAAGCATGATGTGCACGGTATGGAATACTCTCATTGATCAACCTGGATGTCAGTCAAGGTCTGTCCATATATGCTCCACTTTCCATCTACCCCACACCTGGCAGATGAGAAGATGAGGAAGACCTTGGTTTCCCTGGTAATGCCTAAGATATCAGTAAGTTCTTACATTCCTTCTCAAACTAAACCCAAACAATGACCATGCTAGCTATGACAAAGTTTCTAACTGCATCAAGAAAATTAACTTGATTTCAGTCAAGCCATCACACTGGACAACAGTTCAACTGCCTGTCCCAGGATTCAGCACTGGCACACTCTCATCTACGCTTAAGGACACTCTTTTCAAACTCATCCATGCCAGAAGCCTTACAGTTTACAGATTAACACTTCTGGCAGCAGGAATGGCATATCATTTACCTCAGATGGGTGGCTGACACTATCAGGTAAGCAGCATAGGCTTGCACTCCTCCCTCTTCCTTGCTGTAACTATAGCCCTCAGAATTTAGTCTATGAAGGATTTAAAAAAAAATTGAGAAAGAAAAGACCAGCCTTAAAATTAAGATGCAATTTCAGTTTGACACAGGGTTGATGGTTCTGACCGTAACCCCTCTACCCGAATACCTCCATCTCCATCCTCCCCAGTTCTCTGGTAATCTTGATAATATCCAACCACATAAATAGGAATTCAGTTAAAACTGGAGCTCTAAAAGCTGAAGAACATTATGTTGATTCCCAGTGAGACTTTATGCTCACTCAAAGGCAGTAAAAATACTTTAAGAGACTGAATGGTGAACTGGACATCGCACAAAAGAACTGTTGCTCACTTACATATAGAATAGCTCCTAGATAAAGGCTAACGGTGTGAGAGCTGGTTAAGCCATAGGAGTAAAAAGATTAAATTACTTTGGAGACACACAAAAGGGACGTGGGAATGGAAGGCAACTGAAGTATAAAAAAAAAAAAAAATCAAATATTATTTTCCTCATCTGAGGTCTTTTCAAACATTCCTGCAGGCAAGTGGCAAGGGTGAAGACCTTTAAATAAGAGATTTAGTGAGTAACCCGTCATCAAAATGATGAATGTAGTTAGTTAAAGTTGTTCTTAAGGAAGAGACTTTTTATGCCTTAGGATTTGTAGAGTTGGCTAATAAGAGAACAATTAAGTGGCAGAACAATAGCTATTCAAGAAGGATGTAAAATCAGCAAGAACAGATGTGGTCTCACAGAAAACTACATAGGCACTCCGAACCTATACTAGTATAAAATATCACCTTCCTACCAAACAAAGTTAATAAAAAAGAAAACACGGTACAATTTTCTCTTGCGTCATGAGATGTGGGGCTTTTTCTGCACTTTATGAACATATGACTATTAGCTTTTCCAAAAAGCACAGCATGAGATCCGTCTTTGGAGGTTTCCTCCAGCCAAAAGGGTTTGGTTTTCTTTAAACAAAGTAGCATAACAAGCTGCTACACAACAACGTATCTTTTTCAGATCCTGCAAACATACAAACATTCCAACAGAACCATGAAAGTTTTGACTTCCTTTGTGACCTTCTAGCAATAACACTCCTATTCAAGATAAAAAAGATAGATAAGATCCTGAGTTACTCTCCAAGCTTCTGAAAAATCTCTGAAATTTAATCACAGAGTAACTCTGATACAGACGTTATTTGATTAAATAAAATCCTTACGTATTCGAGGCATACATATGGTAAGGATTACACAAAGCAATACATTTTCACTTTATCTGGGCTGAGAACTTAAAGGTCAAAAACTACTTCTTCTGTTTGTTGGCCTTGGTGAATTCTGATTTTTCCTCACCCCCATGTGATACAGCCTAGAAGCAGAATTTCACAGATTTTGGCACACATATGAAGACTGCTTGTATGTACCTAGATAGCTTAGCTCATGGGTGTATGCTGTTTCTAATCTAACGTTAAAAATTATCCAGCTATAAAAAGACTTATATCTTTTAGACAAACTTCCTCAGTAGCTAGTTTAAATCTTATTTATTCTTGCTGCTATCCTGTTCATGACTAATAAACCTGTAATAATCCTGAACAGCTGTCAGCCAACAGGTGCTGCTGAATAACATTGAAACACAGTGCCATAAACTGAAATCAATTTTGTCTCCTTCACCGTTACAATCAGGCAAGCAGAACAACCACAGCATTTTTAATATTACTTTTAATCCAGCAGAAACTTAGGTGGGAGACAAAACTATACTTTATAATCAAGAAGGCACATCCTACCATAATTGCAGTCGTTACAGCTACACATTTTAAGAGATTTGTAGGGAAGCTACAGCAAAGGTCTTCAGCTGAAGGCTGAATGTAATTGATAGGCTGTGAGCTGAACACACAACATACAAAATTTCATTCTTCAAAATGGTGTCTTGCATTTCATTAAGATCTAGAGTATGCTCACTTGCAATCTGAAGCCAGCTACAAATGCGTTTGAACTTACCATCAAAATTATTTTTTCCTAAGCTAACTCTTTGTGCTTTAAGGCTTGCCTTGAACTGCAATGAAAGGCACTGAGAAATTAAGTCTGTAAGTAATGATTTTGTGTCTAACAAAACCATTGTTCAACATACAAAATATCTAATAATGCAAGACGGATGTAGTTAAAATACTCTTCTCTGAGCTTCACTTTAAAATTGTTCTAATTATTCTAATTCAGTAAGAAGAGACAAAAAACTGATTTCTTAAAGTTACATATTCTCCTGAAACCCAAATCAGAAGCATGCAACTCTTCATTTATTTAACTGGTGCTTTGATCTTGCAGATAAAACACATTAAAAAAGCAATTGTTATATTCCTAAAAAAATTAAATGATTGATGGAAAACTTTTTCTAAAATCCAAAGATTTTCATGGAATGACCAAAATTCTTAATGCTAATTTGCAATATGTCATGTGGTCAGAGTCATTAAAGGGTGTTACACATCCTTGTTATATCTTCACTCTTCCCAGCTAGGCATTCTCTCGAAGGTCTTCAACCTTGTTAGCAATTAGACTTCATTGTTCAGCTTGTCAAGCTTGAACTCTGTGGGGACCCAGAAACCAGTCAGTCAAGACAGCATTATAAATATGTAAATCTTAAAAAACTAATAACCCGCACAAATTTTCACTTTTTTTTCCTTAAAGCTCTAGTATTATTTTCATGAAAGACATAGTCCAAGGAGATTAGAAACCAATCTCTCCAACTGATAGAATCTACCTTCTCTCGCTGTCCATTTCCTTGGCGGATGCAGCAACAGATTTGGCCACTCAGCTGCAAGAACTTCACGTTTTGCCATATCCAAACCATCTCCACCTCTGAGGGAGCTTCACTAGTTAATCCTATTTTTTTCTATGGCAAAGTCAACAGTGTATTCTAAATTTCTTTCTTTAATTAACTATTAACAATGTTTTTAATTTTTCTACTCATTTCTAATGTGCAGAAGATTCTTTTTAGAATCCTGAACTAAGCACCACACTATCAAATATATATTTACCTTATTGTTTTGATATTCCAACAGCCCCAAATACTACTTGTCAATTAGTATAATTTTGCATATATCCTAGAGAATATGCAAGCTACAGATACTTTACAACACACAAAACCAGTTGCGCAACTGAAAAAACAACACAGAAGTGACCTCTCCAAACATTCAAAAAGCAAAGTATATACATATTTTTGTATTTCTCAGCTCTAGCATAATTATCATAGATGGATATCCATTTTTCAAATGATCTGTGTCCCAGTAAATCTAATTAAAATATTCTGTCTCCAGATGGACAGTGATCTAAGAGGACACAGTTTTCAAATTTTCATTCTTTGTTTTGTGCATAGATCGACTTTTCAAAACTAAATTTGCAAGGAAGCAGGCAAAGAGGTAGCTGTATCTGTACACACATTAGGTATTTTTTGCTTAAGATCTGACAACAGGCAGAATTAAATTATGATCCTTAAGAGGTACCTCCTAGGTAGCTAATCAAGCAGGCCGATTCTTACTATGGAGATGCCTAATTCTTGCCAGAGTCAGATGAGGAAAATACTACCAAAATACATGTAGGAGAGTTCCCTCCTTCTGGCATTTAACAGTAATTGCATTGACCAACCTCACGGTATTAAAAGTGTATGGCTAATGCTAATAAAATCACAGACAGTGAAGCTGCAGCACATCTGAGCAGTCTCTATCCCATGTTGCTTGAATATTTATTTTAAATATTAAATTATTTCCAGAAGTCCAAGCATTTCCAGAAGACTAGCTAAATGTGATTCACTCTGAAAAAATTCTGAGAGTAGGTGGGCAGTGCACCTGCAGTTGCAAGGTAAAGCAGCACTTCTACATACAAACTGGCATTATATCATACCGGAATGGAATCTCTTTCATGCCTATGAAATTAAATACATAATATGCTTCTTAATGAAAAATGGCACTTCGGAAACAATTTTGTCATTTGGGACGAAAGATATATTACGGTCAAAATCCTTCAACTACAAAATAATAAACAGGATACAGTTATCCAGAACTAATGGAACATTTACTGTAGGAATTAGTATAGTTTGATGGCTGGGAAGAAAGATGATGTATGGAAACAAACAGGATAACAATAAAGCAGCTCAAAACAAGTCATTTTTGAGCAAGACTTTGAGAATTGTTGCGAAAAAACTAATTACTAAGAATTTATCTGGTTAAAAAAAAACCTGCATATTTGCTTAAGAAACATTTGCTCAAGATTCAGACAGGCAAAGGTTTTGTTGAAGGTAGATCAATCACAGAATGACTGAATCTTTAAGGTTGGAAAGGACTTCTCAGGGTCATCTATCTAGTCCAGCTCCCTACACAGAGCAGGGTCAACCACAACAGGTTCCGTAGGGCCATGTCCGGTTGAGAATCCACAAATTCTCTGGTCAACCTCTTCCAGTGCTCGATCACTCTCACGGTAAAAATGGGTTTTCTTCTATTTAAATGGATTTCCTGTATTGATGTTTGTGTAGATGGCTTCTTGTCCTTTTCTAGGCATTACTGAGAAGAGTCTGACTTTGTCTTTTTTACTCCCTCCCATAAGGTAATGGGACTTTCCCTGAACCTTCCCTTCTCAAGGCTAACCAATCTCAGCTCTCTCTGCCTCTCACTGTATGTCAGATGCTTCAAGCCATCAGTTATCTTCTCTGGATTCCCTCCAGTATGTCCATGTCTCTCTTGCACTGGGGAACCCAGAACTGGACACAGTACTCCAAGCGTGCTGTCACCACTGCTGAGTAGAGGAGAAGGACTGCTTCTTTTTACCTGCTGGCCAAGCTCTTACTAACACAGCTCAGGATGCTGTTTGAACTTTTTTGTCACAGGGGCACTTTGCTGGCATATTTGCAACTTGCTGTCCATCAGGGCTCCCTCTTGAACTTCATGAGGTTCTTGTCAGCTCATTTCCCCAGCCTGTCAAGGTCAGTCTGTCCCTCTGAATGGCTGCACAACTACCAGTTGTATCAGCCACTCTGTCCAATTTTGTATTGTCTGCAAATTTGCTGAGAGTGTACTCTGTCCCATCATCCAGGTCATTAACGAGGAGGTTAAACAATATTGGCTCCACTACTGACCCTTCACAAGTGACTTGCCTACCGCTGTCCTTTGAGCCCAGCAGTTCAACCTGTTTTCTGTCCACCTTACTGTCCACTTAAATAGTCTCTATTTCATCAGTTTGTAAAAGAGGATGTTAGGGGAGACACGGAAAAAAGCCTTGCTGAAGTCAAGACAAAAAATATCAGCTGCTCTCCCCTCATCCGCTAAGCCAGTCATGTGATTGTAGGGGGCTATCAGGTGAGTTAAGCATGATTTCTCCTTCACAATCATAGAATCATAGAATGGTTTGGGTTGGAACGGACCTTAAAGATCACCTAGTTCCAACACTCCTCCCATGGGTAGGGACACCTTCCACTAGACCAGGTTGCTCACAGCCCCATTCAGCCTGGCCTTGAACACTTCTAGGGAGGGGGCATCCACAGCTTCTCTGGGCAACCTGTTCCAGTGCCTCACCATCCTCATAGCAACGAATTTCGTTCTTCTATCTAATCTAAATCTACCCTCTCTCAGCTTGAAGCCATTACCCCTTGTCCTATCACTATATGCCCTTGTAAAAAGTCCCATAAAAATCCACGCTGACCACTCCCAGTCACTTTCTTGTCCTTTGTATGTTTGGAAATGGCTTCCATGATCGGAAAAAGATTTATCTGTCAGCTTCCCAGGGATCAAGGTGAGACTCAGAAGCCTGTAAGTTCATAGATCCTCCTTCTCAAGCCTCCTGAACAGAGGAATGGCAACCAGATCTGTCAAATTTCTGATTTTTCAGGGGAGGGGAGCTGCAGCACCTGATGAAAGTACATGGCACAGACTAGGAATGCAATCTAAAAAGATAGCTCTAGCACAGTCATACAGGGACACACAGCAATGGTTAGATTATATGAAACATCTTTAATTAATAAACTGACAGTACACAGGATCAGTTCCATACATGCTTTGAAGAAAATGGACCGGTTTGTCTTCTACCTTCAAAATTATTTGTCATAAATCACCAAAATAATGCTGATAATGTAAGTGGACAGGTGCCTAAGCATCTCCACTTATTTCTGACCACAGCAGCAGCAGACGGTAACTACTCCTCCATAGCAGATCATTTGCCAGTAAGACAAATACAAATACTTCAGGTGACAAAAATGCTCCTTACACAGTGTAAGAAATAAGAAAACTAAGTAGGCAGTCATATTCAACTTTAATTTCATTCCTCAACCATCTTGTGTATTCTTGCTTGACATTTATAACTTTTTCTTTTCTTTTATAAAAAAGTTCGGATTCCTGACAAAAGTTTCCACAAAATTTGTTTTAAGTAGCTTCAGAATTTTCCATGAGACCTGACAATGTTGTCACTGTCTGCTAAGAGGTGAATAAAACCCACATACTGTAATACATTACACTTAAATTGCATCATCCTATCCTCTACATGACAAAAAAAAAAAAAAAATCAACTAATTATCACAGACAATTTCACTCCCAATCTTACTTGCTCATGTTAAAGGAAAAGAAAGAATTGGTATGGATACTGCTGAAGTAATAGCTTTGTACATGACTGATACTCAAAGACAAAACGACACAGATTTGTATATGTAAACTGATCGTGTTACACAAAACTCTGTAACAGACACTTAGAACTTTTTCTATTTGTGCAACTATTTATTAGATACTCAAAGCACATCACAGATGCTAGAAGTCTTCCTACTTCTTACTTCAGAGAAAAAGCAAAAACCCCATGTCATGTCCTTTACTTCATGCTTCTGTTGCAGCAGATGGGAAGTAAACAATAGATATTAATGGTGAGCAGAACTATTTTCTCAGATTCCACACTTATTTCCACAGCTAGCTCTACTAAGGCATCTGTGGTTTTGTGCCTGTCAGATTCTCAGGAAAGAGCCAGAAGAGCACACTGCTCATTCCAAACGCCAGTTTCCTCCATTGCAGACACACACACCCTAGAAAGACTATAGCCTGTCCACTGAGTTCAGTTATCCATTTTTGACAGCTGTCAGAATTGCCAGCATCAACATACTATATGTTATTTAGGAACGCCTCAATGCAAATGTCATTAAAAAAAAATTCTAATTTGTATTGCTGAGATAATACCTCATTTTCAGGAAAAAAAGGAAGAATAAAGGTGTAATATATACCTTTCAGAACTCTGTCTTGTTAGTAATGAGCTGTTAATTTCATAAGTCTTTGTACATAAAACAATAGTAGAAGAAACAAAAGCTTTTGAACGAAGGAGAAATTACTTAGACGTATTTTAGCTCTCCTTTTATCAGCCTAGATTTATCTACATTCTATTTAATTTTCTAGTGTATATTTTAGCACAAGTATTTGGATGATATGATTCTTGCATGCTGTAGTAAGCCACACAACTTTGACCACACTATAAAGTCTGAAGACCGAATAATTTTGTGAAATGTTGGACATTCTTTACACCCTGTTGTGAACTGCACAGTCTTAGACTATGCAACACTTCTAAGAGAAATTCAGAAGTATATTGGTTTCTCTCAGATTGCTTGGCTTTTGTCCACCTAAATTCACTTTCAACTGCACATCTTACAACAGAAAAAGCAGTAACATTTCATTTTGCGGATGGAAAACGGTTTCTTAATCATCAGTAAAAATGAATTAGTACCCTGACAGTAATACATACAGCTGCAAGCAAATGACAGTTCATCCAATTTTGGCATAAGGGAAATAAAAATACAGAGAATCTTGAGCCAAGTGAATTACAAGAAAACTTCATAGAGCGATGAAGGTAAAGCCCCTCCAAAAGAGTTTGTTCTACTCCAGGATCTAATGGACTCAGTTCCACTTACAGGATCGTGCATAGTCCACGTGAAATCTCATTTCCACACTTTGAAAGCCTTAGCAATAATCAAGGTGACAATCACTAGCAAGATGAATTCCTTGTCCTGGGCTCTGTGGTTCCTGTGTTCTTTAACAGAAGTAAAGAACTATCACACACCACAGAACACCTTCCAAGTCTTAGCAAATGAAGTGGTCTGATAAGGAAGATACTACACAGAAAAAGAAAAGTAGGTACCTGTATAAAAATGTATACAGATACACTTGGTGGCAAAACTAGCCTGCACCATTGAAGAGAGAATTACCAGAAGATACTAAGTTTACAGTGGTTGAGTGGCTTTTCACACTATTTTTACAAAACAGGCAGGTAATTGTACAAATGCTTTAAATGATTTCTATTTCATATAAATCTATACTTTATACAGATTTAAAAAAAGAAAAAATAAGGGAAACAGTCAACACCAAGGCACAGTTACCCTAACCTCATCATCTTGAAAGTAGTTTATAGTGTTAAGTATTTCACATGGTACCTCCTAAATTAGAAACACATTTGGTAATTTCTGTTAGACCGTCCTGAGTCGAGAAGTATGGCTCATCCCCAGACAAAGACATCAGTATTCCTAGATATTCTTGTTTGGTTCTGATAGCTGTTGTTACTGTTTTCAATTTAAATACAGTAAAAGTTACATATATTATGCATACATTCAATCTTCAGCACTATTAGATTTCTGGGCAATGATACTTTTTCAACATATGGTAAGCACACATCATTTAAGATCAAGAAGCCATAGATAAAACATTATTTTAAGAGCTCAGAAAAATTATGAATTGTTGGGATGCTGAGAGGAGGAAGGTGGTTATTTGCTTCATTTTATTTTGAATCAAGGTAAGTCCTCTTTCACCAAGGCTGCAAGAAAGTCCTTTCGTACTGACAAACACCAAGGTTGTCAAGATAAGCCTAACAGCCTAACTACATGCTAGGCTGTTTAATATTTGAACTACATGTCTGTGTTAATACAGCACCTTTTTCTATGATTTTTCTAGAAGATTCTTACTGAGGAAATCATGCCTGAATTTCTGCCATGAAAAATATTCACCTCAAATGCATAGAAATAGCTGATATGCTCCAAAGATTGTACGAAGCGGCTTGCAGCATCTGGGAGATGTGTCTAAAAATTTAATTATTAAAGGTGGTCATGTATCTCATTTTCAGAGGGAGGTTTAAAATTTCTTATGTTAAAAAAATTTTTAAAATTATTGTAAATTGAGAAACTCACCTCCCTGCTTACTTTCAGATTGCAACCCTGATGACCTTTGACTTCTTTGTAAGTAATTTCCCACTGACTTCACAGATGCCAGGTTTTTCTCCCATTTGTTTGCCTTTCACAACATACATAGTATGTTAAAGAATATTTCCTGAAATAATTCTGGGACTAAATCAGGGGCCTGGTGCTGCCCTGCTGAGAGGAATAGAAATCTGTGTATTTCAGGAAACACTGGATTATTTTAAATACAAGTGTCCTTGTTCTCATGGCCTCAGAGTTCAGCTAAGCAGCTGGAAATGATGAACACTTCTATTCAATTAAGTCACCTCTGAAAGGTCTATTACCACTGTGTAGCATTTCCATCAGGCCCCTTCCTCAGACTGGTACCAAAACGGAGCTTCCCTTTTAACTTTCAAAGCAGCAGCGGGATGCACCATCAACTGCCAACCTTATCAACTTCTTCACATCAGCGTATCCCAAAACATACAGATTCTTCTCTACCAAAATATTCCCACAGGATGTTAATGAAAGGCATCCACATTTAGAGGATGTGCCCAGCTGAATATTTCAGATTCTTGTTACACAACTGCAGGCCTGTATAGGGGCTACACTGCTCTCCCACCTTACGCAGATGGTATTAACACGTTATTGCCTATGTCAGTGCATCCCCATTGTCACCACTATCTTTGTAAGACCACTCCTGCAAAAACCTGTTTCCTGATCCTGTCCCTTCTATTCTGAGCAATAGCATGTTGCCTGCTGCCCAGCCCATCTCTGCAAAGGCTGCACAGCTCAGACTGTGAAACAGTGCAATATCAAAGTCATCCAGGTCTTTGCTCTCCATAGGTTCCTGATCTGTGAGGAGGGAATTATCATGACTGGCTGACACCTCTGTCAGTAATTGCCCTGCCATTAGATGGAAAACTACCTGAATCTATATGATTCCTTCTTGTTATTCTGCAGGGCAAGGACAAAAACGTTCTCACATGCAGTGTCATTTCCACATCACCACATGACAAACTGTTGCATTGAAGAAGGCAAAAGGGTCCATACTAGGTCATTATAAAGTCTAGAAGGCCTGCATTGCCATGTGTGCCTTAATCATGGCTCATTCAGTCACTTTGACTGAGCAATATGTTTTGATGTGGTTAGTGACTATGGGGAAGACACATTCAACAGCTCACAGTATGACAGGAGGAAAACAGATCCTGCAGTTAGACCAGGATTACATGTTAACTTCTCCACTGTTGGCAGCTGAACACCCAAATTTCATCAGCACCATTTCTAACTAAAATACATATTCAGAGAAGCAGTATGCTTACCTAGTTGGAATCATCGAATGCTGGTGTAAAGGGTGGGACCTGCCAGAACAGACAGTGGGCCAAAAATAAGTCTTACAATATGACCTCACAGTGGCTTCCTGTGAGAGTTATGGCTAGAGAACACCAAGCAGCACCATAAAGCTCCAGAAACCTTCATATTCTTGCACAATACCCACTATGTGTTATTTCAAATAAGCAACAAGTTCAAGGGTGTGTGCCTATCCAAAGATCTCTTAAAACTCCTCCTGATCGGCTACATGTCTGCTGTGCAACACTCCACCTTCATCACCTTGAATTTTAGGCCGCATTGTTTGCTAGTCCTTTCTTATACAGCAGCATTGAAAAGTTTAGAAACATTCTCATATTCTGATTATTCTGCAACTAGAGAAATGGCACAGATTATCAGGACTGTCACCTCTGTGAGACCTTGGTTTGCACTTCTCATCAGTTTTTAAGAGGCTGAAATCCAAGTAATCAAAAACAGAAGAGAAATAATGGGATCAAAGTCCAGTATGACAAGAGAAGGTATGCTAGGATTCCCAGGAAGGAAAGTATTTTCCAACCAGAAGGGTGGAAGAATGAAGAATAAGCAGGAGTTGCAAAAAATTGAGGGCTGCTAGTCTGAAAAGTACCAATGGTACTTCGCCACACGCATCTGCTTCAGCGTACTGCAAAAGCCCTCAACAATTTAAAAGCTTTCTGTTAGCACATGCACGTTAGATGCAATTCTGTTGTCCACTCATTGATTCAGATCTTCATGGCTCTGGGATAGATTTAGGGAAAAGCTTTAGGTTTAGAAAGAAAACTGCCTTTAGAACCAACCACACAGTCAGTGGAGACATCAAGGAACTACCTTCAAAACATCACTGTTTCTCCAAACTGAATGGCTAGTGTAGAAGTATCGCAACAGAAGCTTAGTCACTCCTGCAAAGGTAATTTACCAGTCTGTCTCCTGAGGTGAGCAGGGATTCTTTGAAGGCTCCGTGGTTACAGCAAGTTTACACAGTGCATTTACAGACACTAACACACCTCATCCCAGGTGCCAATTCACAAGGTAAATCCCACCTTCTGTACTAACACAATTCAAAAAAACCAGAGGATCTGTTTACTAAACACACAGTTTTCATTCATCTCAGATTATAAACCACTATGGGACCTTTAGACACATTCAGTATGCCAGGTAGACTATAACCTAGGGAGGAAATATTACCCAACCAGCTAGAGAATTACAACAACCAGGAGCATCAGTTGCCTAAGCCTAAACTATATTAGAAATCATGTTTTTCTACTACCTCAGCCTCACTTTATCATTCCAAGAGATTTTGAGAAGGTGGAACTCCATTCTACGCCATGAGAAGCTGTTTTCAAAGTATTGTTATGTGTTTCCAGATAGGCAGCTGAACTGCATTTTGAAAATTTACTCTGAATATCACTTAACTTTATTTTACCAGATTACTGCTGTGAAAATCAGTTACAGATAATATGGTGTACGTGTCCCTCTTGGGAATTACCTCCAAATGTCAGAAACCTTCAAATATTATTGGACAGATATCCAACATTGAACAAACCCCTGAGCTAAACATGAATTTGACTTTCCTAACTCCATCTGCCTCTTTGGAAGAAGGTTTCTAAAAAACACAGTATCTTGAAATGCTATTTAATATTATCCAAAATCTTGATCATTACGGTCACCTGTGACAGATCAAAGTAACACATTTCTAAGCCCTGTTTCTCAAGAACTGCAGTCTCTGCACATTCAAACGATACAGCACTTAAAGCCTGGAACACAGAGGTTAATTAATTTGAGCTGTCTGATTACACCTAAAGAAGGATTCTGCCACTGCTTATAACCAGTGCATTTTTAAGAATGCAAGACTATTTAATTCTATCCCTGGGAGTACATAACAATGTTTCCCAGGTGACCTCCTACCATATGAATTTCTAACTTTATTTTTCACGCATATTTTAGGTTTTACTGTGGCTTGATATTAGAGTTACACCAGAATATTACTTTAAAAGTATCATAACTACAGCTAGAAATTCATATACTAATGGCATACAAAGAAATTGTTGGGAAGCTATTTTAGTTTCAGTAATCAAAAGCAAAATGTTATGGAACAATAAGAGAAGTAACATCCACATAGGCTCAGAATATGTATAAATAAGAATACTGAGTATGTGTAAATGCACTTGAATGCAAAAGAATAAGCATTATCTGTTCACCAGCCCAGATGTCTTTAAAAGATAACTCTTACAAGAAAGGATTTGGTTCTGACCATGAAACTACATGAGCTGCAGAGCCATTCTAGGCATCCCATCTGGTAGCAATACTGTCAGTTTTGGTTGATCTATATTTTACATCTGAGATCTTCAGATGAGAATCTAAAATGGTATTTTTTTTTTTTCAAAATCTGCACAAGGAACTGACCTATTTCCATTCACAGGGACACATTTTGTATTCATGGGCCATACACATTTAACAGACATAAATCAAAAAGGGATGAAATAGGTTAGGAACAAATGGGGGTGGTGAGGGAGGAATGAGAAGTAAGATACTTACAGAGTAGTGCTCTGTGATTTACTTCAAAAGAATAAAAAGTGATATTCTGTCTTTGAATGCCTAATAAAAACAGGTATTTCAGACCTGCCAAGCAATTAATTTGTAGAATATGCTACACAGATGAGCGAGACAGTTTCTCAACAACAGTGAAATATTAATACTTTTACATCCTGTAGTGCTTCAAATTGTACTAAAGTGATTCTCAAAGTTCAGGAAAGCAATTTTTGCTCTGTAACAGTAACATGGGTACCCCCAGCTAGCCCTGCAGAAAACTAGAACACAACAGAAAACTCATCTAAAACGTGGCTGTCTGCAGTGAGTGACTGGTTCTTGAGATTAAACTACAGTGTAATTTGGAAATGGAATCCAATAGCTTGAGGTTAAAACATTTTGCCCCCACCTCACAGTCTGTATCATTTTAATTGACATCAAATAAAAAAAAACTGTTCAGGTCTTTCCTCACAGTGTTGTTGCTTTAACTACATAGCACTTACTTCCCAAGTGCTGGAGGAGCGCTCTCATGTCAGAATGGGTTCCCTTTGGACAAACAGTATAAAATGTAAACAGTTACAAGAAATAAAACCATGTCCAGTCCATGAAGCAATTATTTCTACTGAACAAATAAGAAAGGAGAGAGCGTTGCTGAAAATGATTCTTCACTGATTTAACAGGTGATCCTAAATGTACCATTATTTGGACCTAAGCCTCACAGTTCTATAAAACAAGAGAAAGAGGAAAATTCCATAGACAACAGGGAGATGCAGAAAAGATGTCACCAGATGTTGAGACTAGAGATTCATGTGTATGTTTGCAGATGTCTAGCACATGGCAGACCATCTAGCATTCTACCCCTTTGAAGCTGATTCATGCAAGAGACCTTCCCTTTTTTTTCCTCCTCTAAGAATGGTAGAAATACTGGTGTCAGGACCAACTCTGAGCAACCAGAATTTCCATTTTATAGATTTTCCTGTACCATGGACATGAATAATGAAACTGAAAAACTGATTTTCCTATCCCCTTTAAACCACAGTTTTCTTCAGGTGGAGCTGAAGGGGATTTTGTTCATTTTGTTTTATTTTAACATGTAAATTCCTAATTTAGAGCCCTAGCTCTCCATTTTCTTTCTAGAGGAGAACATTACGATCCTGGAAGAACCAGACGTTCATCACCAGTTAAACTCAGCTAAGTTCTCCTTACCCTTTTGAGGGAGTTTGTACTCTGTGAGACTTCTATTCAACAAAACAATTTATATTTCTCCCCTAGACTGCTTCTAATGGTTTAGCCTCTTTCCACATTAAACATAAGGCCTGTTATAAGGCCATAGTTCAAATGCGTGTTCACTCCTTTATTCACTGAGCAGCCGTGAGTATCGAAATGTGATTCTTACCTCTTGTAATTACAGAAGCTAGAATTAGGTCACAGCATTATTTACCGAATTCAAAATGACCTTCAATATTCAAAAGTTCTTTTCATTACTCTAGCACTGATCTGTTAAATAGGAAGAGGAGTTTTAATATGTAAGTAAGAACAGAACAGTACTAATCTAATATTTAACTAAACAAACACCACAAAATAAAATCCTGTGTTGTTCAGTAGTACATAGAACGTACAAAACCAGTAACTATTCAGAGGTGCTCTGAATTTAACAAGAGATTTTTTTTTCCCCAGTTACAGTCAAGAAGCTAAAATAAGTGGTTTTCATTAAATCTAGCTAGAGTACAGTTATTTAAAAACTTACTATTGAAATACAGATATGTCTTAGAAATAACAGCATCAGAAGAACTGAAATTAAAAAATACCGTAAAGCTTCAGCAAAGAGAAAATATGTCACAATGACTGATAGAGTAACCTCTAGGAACACGCAGTTTCTAGCTTCCCTGCAATAGTTTATTGTGCTCCTAATCAAACTGAAAATGCACGATGTGCAGCAGTACCAACTGTTCTAAATTAGAATGTGAATAGTAAAGAAAGCTAACAAAATTATTTTCTTTTCAGAAAGTACATGAAAACAAACTCCAGATTTCACACTGCGATTGGAGGACATCAAACACTCAGAAAAAAGGCAGGATTTTCTCCTCTGATTACAAATAGGCACTAGGAACATAAAATGAGAAGACAACTATGCCAGCCCCACCCACACTTTCTTTCTTTCTACTTTCAGGAAAAAATGTGCCCTCCACAGAATCCAGGCCACAGCGAGCTACAATATGCATTTCATTCCTGGTTGTCACAGTGGCATGGCTTCTCAGTATGAAAACCACCATGGTTTGTATCAACAACACACATTTAGCTTTTCCACTGTTAAGCATGATGAAAGCAAAACGTCAGCTGTTCAAGAGAACATGAAAGAAAGTGCAAACAAAGCCAACAAACTTTAAAAAATGAAGCAGACCTTAGTCTTTATCTTTCATTTATAGAACTCAACACTGTCATGGCAGACTGCTCAACACATAGGAAAATGGACAGGAAAACTGAACAAATTACAGATACGGACACAGTTTCTCAAGTTCAGAACCATATTATCCTAATCACTTCTGCTTTAACCTGAGGCTAACCTATTGTATTGACACAAGGATTTATTCACATTGCTTACTGGCAGTCACTTCATAACTTAAATATACCATGTTTTTTGAATTCAAAGAAGTAATGTGTGATTCCAGCCACAGCTTTCAGATTCCAGCTCTCTTTCGAGCCAGTGGACAAAACCAGTCACTGACCCAGTATCTGTTTAAGATGCCTGCAGTGTGCAGTCTGGCAAGCAGCATGGTGGTTAGTTCACTCATAGCAATTACCCGTCACTTAAGAATTCATTCCTGTTGACACAGGAACTTGGTTACCTCATCCATTCTTCAGTACGTTAAAATTTTTTTCCCCGTCTCCCCACAGAATTTCAATTCTTATCCACAGAATCTTCTCTCATAGTATTGCCAAATCTGTTCAGAAAATATGAGTAAAATGCGCTAAAAAATGAGACAAGTATTTTTGTAAATGATCACTGCAACCAAAATACACTAAGTGAGATCAGAAGATCAGTGGAGTGGGTGACTTGAACGGGTGCCATAAAATCTAAAAAAAACTCCCAAAGCTCCTTTAAATCAGTGATGGCCTTTGGATCAGACCTAGTTAGTAGCAATCAATTATCAGAGTTGTTCATCTAAAATCTTTCACTAATATTACATTCGTGTTAATTAAAAAATCCTCAAATAGTTTAAGAATGAATTCCTCTTTCACGTTTCCATCCTTGGAGAGCTAGAAACTTCATCCTCTACAGCCCCCAAAACAGAAATGTTGTGGTCTTGCAGGTGTATGGAAACTTGGTTTAACGAGCTTAGAGATAATGGGGGATGCAAGGAAAATGTTTTTCTAAAACAGGAAGAGTGAAGTGACTGTCTAAAACAAAGTACATGTGCAATAACCAGAGAGTGATACTGCAGATGGCCGTAACACTGTTTATGTGAAATCTGATTATTTCCCTCATTTTTTGGCACAGCGTATAAAGAAGCTTATTTTTTTTCTCTACATGTGTAATGCCTTTACCAGATACACTGAAGAGCTCAACAAACAGATGCTTCCTATGTTTCATCTAATACAACCCACTGTCCCATGAGATAAGGTCCTATCAGGAAGGCAAAGTCTAGAAACATTCGATTGGACAATCTCATCCAAAATACAGGTGTTCTGGTGTAACAATGCTCTGTCAGTCTGCAGGCTTCAGAAAGAAACCACAGAACCATTCAGCACAATAGAAGAGTTATTAAGACTACATGAGCTGCAACAGAATTTCCAGACAAACATTTGCTATGACTAAAATATCTGAAATAATTTTCCTCATTTTGTCCAAAGTAATACATGATGATACAGAGTAGTAAAATGAACTAGATGACCCACAGAGGTCCCTTCCAACCCCTACCATTCTGTTCTCTGTTACCTCTTCCTAGAAAATGGAGTATGACAAAATATAGTTATCAAAAACAGAAAAATGAAACATGGAAAGTAAAATGATATTAGCTGCTTCAAATAACTGTTTTATGAATTGTAATATGTGCAGGTAGACTGGTAATAATTACTAGAGTTCATAATTTCTAATAAGCCTCACACTTTGTTCAAGAAAATCACAAACTATTACCTGGAAGGAGTGCTAGGTTGCTTTCCATTTTGTGTTATTTTTGTTTCTTATTGTAAAGTTTGCACCAGATAACGGAAAAAAACTGTCTTGGACTAAAGAAACAACACACAGAGAGTCAAAAGCCAGAAGCACAAAAGGTAATTAGAAAGTTGAAGAAAAAGACTTCTTGCTAAAATCCACACTTCAGAGAAAAGTTGAGCCCTGAGAAGAAATACCACCACATAAGCAGCAGAAGAGAAAGTGCACACACTCAAATCAACATTCCCCATTTTGAAGCATGCAGAGCAGGAATAATTTGCCTACTCCAGTGACAGAGAGAACTGCTCCTAAACATATGGGTTTATAGCTTAAAACCTAGGGTTGAAGCTTTGTTAGAGCATCTTGCCTCTAACCAGATTTGCTGCAGTCAGGCTCTGAATCCTGAGACATGATATTGATTAATCTGCAGTGAGACAGAATGGCAGCACAAGGGCAGCTTCTCGCATATTGTGCAGCCCTGGATATAATTTCAAGAGATTAACAATAACAACTGAAGAAAACGAAAAATGGTTTTATTTTGCGTCACTACTTCTCCCATTGCTGCAACAGAATAGGCTGCATCAGAACAGAACACATGGCTATTCATGACTAGTAACAGTGTAAAACATAATACTTCTTACGTGTTTTGCCACCCTCTGGAGAGCCCAGATGCTGTCTGTCAAACTAGTTGAACCCTCTAATGCAACTTCCTCTTAGAAGCAGAGAGTTAATGTGTTCCTTGAAAAAGTTCACCTCCCACGTGACCTCTGCTTTTGAAGAGATCTTGTTAGTGGTTATTTTAGTACTCATTCCCTCTGGTAATCTGCAGATCTTATTATTGCATGTCACCTTTCATGAAGACCCTTCAGGAGGATCCCTCAGAACACCCTCCAGCTTTCTTTTTGCAGTGGTACAGCTGTGCACGAAGTAAAAGGATCTCACTTGCCTGTACACCAACTTCACTTGCTTCTCCGTACATGAAAAGGTGCTCATGAGTATAAACTGTTGGTCGAAAGGGTGAGGACACTCTCATGTTAATTAATTCAGCTGAGACAGCCAGAAAAATGCAACAGCTTCAAATTTAATGTACATTTAGCATGAAAATGGTGAGGCTTTTTTATCTTACTGCACTATAGAACTCACCTCTAACATACATGACAGTAGACATGTCATGTCTACTATGTCATGTCATATCTCTATGAGTTCAAGACAGGAGAGTTTTTCAAGATGATGTAATCTCAAGATGGAAGGTTAACATCAGGAATTCATTCTAGATTAATCTCTAACTTGTTTCCCCACCCTGCTGCTTGGACAGGCCATCCTAGCTAAGCTTGCTAGGAATGACTTCTGCCAGTTTCACTAATTTTCCAGTGTTTTTTTGAGAGCTTGAATGCTGTAAAGTGGTGTGTTGTAAATTACCAAGTCCTACTCTTCCTAAATGCATCACCAGTGACAAACATAGAATAGAGCTCTCCACCAGTAAGCATTAAGAAAAAACAACCCACCAAACCAAAGATACTCCCTAAGCACAAAACCTGCACAACTCAAGCCCTTGTAGTAAGGTCATATTCAGGACCTTACATTTGCAGTACTTATCTGAGGAGTAGAATCTTTTCCTTTAAGGAAAATCTTCACAATCATCCCTAGTTTGACTTCTACAGAAGAACATGAAACAATTCATTTAGCAGAGCCATATTTTAAATGACTTAACAAGATACACAGTCATAAAGGAGGAGCATGAAAAATTTGAAATTAGTGTTTGAAACAAAAATTGATCTTGTGAGAAGCTACTCAGATGGTGAAAAATATCTAAAAAAGTGACAGGAGCAGATGGTACTTAAGACAACTTAAGCAATGAATTAGCACATGCTGCAGGTCCATTAATATTAATGAATACACTGTTCTTTCTGAAAAATACTGTTTTCCTGCTAAATAACATGATGAAATAATTTTCCATTTTTTTTATCATTTAGCTTCTGCTCACTTTTTTAACTATTCTCATAAAGTGGAATATCTGTGACAGAGGGAAGGATAAACTGGACTCTGATATTCTTGCAGTTCTTTACATGAATCTGATTAGATAAATTATAACTCACAAAGCTGTGCTAATAATTTCACTTGTACAATGCTTCACATTCCAAACAGCAGTTCTTAAACTGTAGTTTACAATGAGCCACCCAAGTCCACAGGCTCAATTTAAGACCACTACTAATACTTTAACTCAAAGATTCATTTTTGTTTGTATCAGTAATTTGCTCTTCTTTCTGTGTCTAAATGTCAGCTATGATGTGGTAAAGGCTGCTGATCCTGAAGCATCTATGTGGCGATCTCAACAACAAGCTGACTGGCTGTTATCTACACTAGCCAAGCAGCACAGTGGAGTAGGAAGGGACCTGAAGAGTGCAACAGTCAGTGCAGAGGACCTGGTGACCATACTGTAGGCATTTTTTGGAAGTAAATGTTACTTTAAATTTATTTTGGAATAGCTCCAGTTAGATCCCACAAACTACACGCCAGATCACACCTTTTAGTTTAGAATAACCTGAAAGGAATTCAGTTTATGCATTGTAGAATACAAAAAAAAAAAAAAAAAAAAAAAAAA
>Ga0065711_1033988_pt1 | contig 24471 bp, 26 predicted proteins | sample Hoacrofraction12_FD_59098 | JGI IMG/M metagenome (GOLD analysis project Ga0065711, IMG submission 59098) | Hoatzin crop microbial communities from Cojedes, Venezuela - Epithelial fraction 12 v2 (version 2) | ecosystem: Host-associated > Birds > Digestive system > Esophagus > Crop | place...
CCCGCTCTTCAGCATCTTTCACCATGGGCAGGTGGAGCCCCTGCTGCTCCCGAGTTCAGCCAGGTCCCTCCCAGCACATAGCCCGCAGTGGTGGAGCATGCTGGCTGTGATGCTCTCAGACCATGGAGGAATTGCAGAGTTTTTGTGCACGTGGGAATTGGCAGGTGAGATGCGAGATCCCACTCCCAGCCTGCAGCACATGGGCTGGATTTCAACCTCCCTGAAGCTCTGGGTTCAAAATCCCAGCCCGTGGCTGTGCTGCAGAGCTCTGGAGATTCCACGAGCGAAGAGCAGATAGACGGTGCTGGCAGGAGGCAATGTTCCCTCTGCAGGGCACCATCGCCGGGCTGTGATCTCACTGCTGCTCTCCGTGTCTGTCTAGCGAGCTGTGGGGGTGATGGCCATGCTTGGCAGAGCCTGTCCGTGCACTCCAAGGCTGGGAGCAAATCCTTGCACCACTGCACTGCAGCTCAGGTCACCCTACTGAGCCTGCCCAAGGGAAGGTGGAAGGAGCTTTTGGTGACATGAGCTGGGTTCGGTTCCTGAAAGCCTGATGCTGCTAAACCTTCTGCGCACATGTGCTGTGGAGCAGAAATCTTTATCAGAGGCACTTTTGGAGGAGCTGGGATGCAGGAGGAGGTGAAGCATTAGTGGTTTGGCTGTGTGAGGGGCTGTGGAAAGTGAGGGGCTGGTGTGGGAAGGGAGGTGGGGGCTGGATTCACATACGAGCTGGGGCCAGAGGCACCTGGCAGAGGTAAAATTATTGCAAGCCACAGTTTTCTGTCTCTCTGGTTAATCAGGTTAATGGGCTGTTCACCTCCAGGTCTTGGGTCCTGTTCAACTCCCCATCCTTGTAAGACCATCAGAGACCAGGGTCGGGGGGTAACAGCCCTCGCTGGTGGGTGGCAGCGGGGGCACTGCCCGTGGGTGCTCCATGGGGCTGCAGGGTAAGGCTGTTTTTAGGGATGCTAGGGTTTTGGTTGCCTGTTTTATAGTTATTGGAAACTCCTGTCTGGTTCCTCCAGCCCAAAGTGCTCTGTGGCCATGGGTGCATGGGCTTGCTCTGCATCAGCAGGGAGATCCTCAGTGAGAGGGAGCCAAAACTTTAATACAGGGTCAGTGGGGTTCTCCTCCTCCCGTGCAAAGGCAAAAGCCAGTTTTCTGGATCATCTGATCCGAAATGCTGTTGGGAGGCCTGACAGATGTGGCTTCTCCCCTATGGCTGTCCGAGGTGGTCACTGCTGAGCCCACTATGTCTTTTACATCTGCATGTGTCTTCAGTCCCGGGAAGGAGGGAGGTTTGGTCAAGCGCTTCCAAGCCAGAGCTCCTGGAGGGCTCTGCATGATGCTGAGCGAATGTGCCCTGCCCCAGCCCCCGGGTCTGTGTGGAAACTGGTTTTGGGTTAAAAACAGAGTTTCAGTGAATCCTGGGTAAGGAGAGATGTGAGGTTTGTACCTGAGCAGCATAAATAAATGAATTAATGAATGGATTAAATGTAAATTGTGGCAGCTTTAAAATGAAAGTCATAGTTTCTAAAAGTGCTTTTAACCGGTACTTATTTCTGCAGCAATATAACTGCCAGCAAGAGCTTAATTCATTATCACCAGAACAAAATGAAGACCCTGTAAATTTGAAGTCCAATTTAATTTCTCCAGAAAGAGCTTTTTTTTCGTCTTTCTTTCTCTTTCCTCTTTCTCTCTGCCTAGGGAAGGAGGATTTTCATCACTTAAAGCTGTTTTGTGCCTCCTGCAAATGGGATTTTCGCAGCCTGCCCAGCTGTGGAGTGAGGTGGTGGCCTGTGGTGGGCCCATATGTTGGGGCTTTGTGCTGCACATCAGCCCTGCAAAAGGCCAGCATTGCTTTGGTGAGTTCAGGCTGTAAATCAGCACAGGATGGGGAGGGCGGCAGAGGCTCAGAGGGAAAAGGCAGCTTGTCCTGGGTCATCTTGGATTCACGGCAAAAGACAGGTAAGGACCTGAGTGCCTGAGTCTAACCTACTGCCCGACCCCATGGCCATCAGTGTGGTCCCAAAAGGGTTTGCAGGGGCTGTTGGTCACCTTTGAGGCAAAGTCATCTGGATTTGGGGACCTGTTGCTGTGAAGATCGTGGCTTGTTGGTGGGTACCAAGGGAAGGCAGGGATCTGGCAAGGATGGAGGTGGCCACAGGTCTGATGCCAGGGCTCCTGCTGCACAGCGGCTGCCAGAGGCGTCTGAACCCTTCCCTCTCTGGGGGGTGGAGGGGGGTCCCTCTATACACCAGCCCCGCGATCTCCATCCCCTCTCTTCTGACCTGCTGCCACCTCCTCAGCTTCGCCACTGAGGAGAGGAGCAAGAGGGGTGGCTCGACTCTCTCACTCCATTAAATAGCAGCATAGATGGCCTGTGCATGGGAGGGGGATGTGTGCACGCATGTGCCTGCTTCCAGAGCTAAGGCAAACCGGTAATAGCATGTTTCTGCCCTAAAATGTAAGACAGAGATGGAGCAAATGGGGAAAGGGGCCTGACAAAGCAGGAAGAGCACTATGAAGCCTCTGGTCTCCATGGAGTCTTTGTTTATACTCATCTCATTTCCCTGTCTTTTTTTTTTTTCTTTTTTAAGGGAGTATTTTTAGCATGTAGGAAAGAGAGCAGCATGCTGGCTCGCTTGCTGGATGCAGGGCAGTCGGAAGCAGATGGTGTACAAGCTTCTCATGCTGTGCTCCCTTTAAAAACACCTCCGTCTTGAGTCACCTCAAGGTTCGTGTGGTCCTGGGCTCCCCATCCTCCTCCCCCACAACCCAGACATTCCCTGGCTCACCACCCCCATCCTCAGCTCCTGGGGCAGCTCTCAGCAGGGACTGGACAGCAGTATGAGGCTGATGATGGTACAGGAACCAGCACCTTGTGCAGGTGGGTCAGATGCATTCAGAGGAGAAAAGGACTGGGCTGGTGTGCAGGAGAGATGTGGTGGTCCCTGGCCACCACTGTCCCCTTGTTCTTACAGCTCTCTGTCCCCTCTCTGCACCTCAAAACCTCGTGGCATGGTGTGGTTTGGATGCATTTATGCCAGGACACCCTACCAAGGCCAACATCATTCTGAGAATCACCTTGTTTCACCACCATAGTGGTTGCTCCCATCTCAGTGCTGCACCAGCAAGTCTCCTCGCTCACTCCCCAAAACTCCAGCAGTGAAGGGAACATCTGGGTGTCCGAACAGAGCAGCCATCTCTGCTTAGCTCCTCAGCCTACTCCTGTTAGCCCACCCCCATTGCATTTAATTATAGATATTGCACTCTATTCTCCTGCAAAGAATGGCTTGCAGGGTGCTCCTGGAGTTCATTTGAAACATGAAATTGCCTGTGCAGCTTTCATGTGGGAAGAATCGCTGCTGTGACCTGCAGATAATTAACGAGACGGTGCACGGCCAGCAGCCCTGGAGTAATTAATGGCAGCAATAGGAGTGTTCTCTGAGGAGCACTGTTCAGAGGCCCACATTTCTCCACCACGACAGCAGCCCCGTTGCGGTGCTGAGCCTGGATGTGGCTGCGGGGGCATCGTGTTGTTGAGAAAACAGGATCTGTGGGACTTGTGAGATGGCTGCGTGAGAGCTGCCGGGGTGAAAGCTCAGTGCAGGACCCCCAGGGAGCCATGGACCTGTTGTTCTCCAGCCATCCCCATGAAAATGAATAAAGGAGGAAGAAAAGCGTGAATGAAATGGGGGCTGTCAGGGAATTGGACCTACAGATCACATTTGCTGGGGCCTGCCCAGCATGGGCATGGCTGAAATGTTCCCTTCCAACACCGGCTATTCAGCCCTGCGAATCAAATATTCAGTATAATATTTAAATATAATTCATTTATGTAATTTTAGCTTTTATACTATAGTAAAATATTCATTTTCATATAGTATGAAGGTTGAGAGTACATCCATCAAAAACTAAGAAAAAAGGATGAAGTCTGAAATGTAACGTTTCCTCCCCTGTAGGACACTGGATGTTGGAGAGGTGAAGCAAGGGATTCAAAGTGATTTGCCACAGTTTGCTCTGAGCAGCTTTAGCCCCTCCACTGGACAGCAAAGGACAGGCACAGCGGAGCTCCTTGCACAGCGCTGCAGGAGAGGGAGGCCCCTCAGGAAGCCCCTGCATGCTCCCAGTGCCAGGAGAGGACCTCAGCAGCTATGGGAACTCCCTGGGGAGAGAGCTGCTTTAGCATGACTGTCTCAAGTGAAAATAAAGCTGGAAGTAATCTAGCTTTTATCCATGCACAAAATGAAACAAGCTGCAAATAACACACCTTGCAAACCAGCCTAGAAGAGAGATTCCCCACTTTCATACCCCACAGGCTAGAAGAACCACCAGTTGGCTTTTGGGGGATTTCTGGAGAAAGTTGGGGGGTAGCAGAGCTGCTTCAGTGGCAGAAGTTTCTCCTGGTGTCCTTCCCTGGGAGCCTGGCTCCATCTCTGCCCAAGGAGGAAGGGCTTTGGTCTCCTTCCCACACAGCAGAGTTGGGGGGCTTTGAGCCTGGGTGTCTCCCATCCCAGAGGATCGCTGTTGCCTGAGGTTAAAGGATGCCCAGGAAAAACTATTCCCATGCAACACTTCAGCTGGACATTGGTGCGGAGGGGAGCTGGGAAGGGAGGACAGGAGGCAAACAGACCATCCTGGATCCTTGCTTCCTTAATTAGGACGTGTCACTGTTTCTCTTCACCTCCAGCCATGGCCCAGTGCCACAGTGAAGATTTACTGGGGGTTGTTGGCCTGTTGATTCCCATGGTCAGTGCAGGCTCATAGGGGCTTGAAAAGCGAGGGCTTGATTTAGCCATGGACCCATCCCAGCACCTCCCCCAACAGCTGGCCCTCAACCAGTGATTTAGACAAACTGGGGACCAGGGCCACCGGCTGACCCTGGCCGCACCATGCTGTGAGCTCCTGCTGGAAGATTTACATGGGGGCACAGTCCTCTGGTCCGGCTCACAACTCAAAAAGCACTTGGTGGAGGGAAATGGGGAGGGAAGAGTAATGATTTCAGCCCGAAGGGCAGCGCAAGCTATCTCTGGACTGAACCTGGGACAATTAATACCTCCAAGATGGGCTTAATGGATTGTTTGAGATTTGGGCTGTGAAGTACAATCAAAAACAAAGTGTTTGACTATTGTTGTAATTGTTAACAGGCTCCTTTTGAAGCCCTGTGCAAAGAAATGGATAGACTTCAGCCATCAATAATATCGCTGGAGGAGAAAATTGAAGGGATATCTGCCCAATTAAATAACCTACAGGGCTGGAATTGAGAATCAATGTGGCATGAATGATGAGGTTTGGACTACCGGCACTGAACACTAAATCCTCTGCAGCCTCTGATTTAACAGAGACAGAGGGATGGGGAGGAATGCTGCAGCCATGGCCACTGCAAGAGGCAGGAGGTGGCTGAGGAACAGCTCGGCATCGCTGTCCCATGGACTGAGACACAGCAAAGGCATGAGATCTTCAGAGATGTTCGCTGCTCAGGTGGGAGTGTGGGCAGAGGCAGGGCCGGTGGTGCCAGGGGGACACACGCGGGGATGGAGTTGCTTGTGGATGGTAAATGGGGACTGCTGGAGGACGATACATTATTTTCTGGATCTCTTCCTGCTTCCAGTTTAGGTTGGGCTGTAGGAGGCCTTGGGTGATCTGCTGAGGCAGGTTGGAGTGTTTAAAGTGGACTTGTTGAAATGAGTGGGGTGGTGAGGGGGACACAAGGGCAGGGGATGGGACAGGGCATTTGCTGACAAGTTGGATAAGAGGCTGTGGCTGAAGAACATCAGATGTCCTATTTGCACTGAAAAGGTGGAGAATAGGAACAGGGTTTGGGGGAAGAACTATGAATCTATTTTTTGACACTCTAAGGAAAACCCAGACTTGATTGCTGGTGCCTGTCTGCTTTTTATAGGATGTATCACTCAGTGGCAATGCTGGGACAGCTCTTACCCAAACGTCACTGGAGCCACCAAGGTAGGGTGGGCCCTCTGTCTCCATGCAAGTACGATCCTGTCATCTGGACCCCTTTCTAGCAGGGATTAAGGGTAAGAAACATCTGCTCAGTGTGGCTCATTCCTCCTCCCATCCATACCAAGACATGTGGTGTGGGCATCGAGCTCCTTCTGTGGTGGGACGGCAGCAGGCGGAGGCATGTATCCATGCTCTGCCCCTTTAATTTATTTTAAAGGAGAAATTAATTTTGTCTTTGCCTAAATACCCGTCACTTTAAATTAATGTCTCTGATAGTGAAAATGACGAAGCAGCCAGGTCATTAGGCAAATTTTAATTAGAGGCTCAGATGGCCTTTACTAATAAGCTGCTACAGTTCTTTCCTGGCGTTCTCACTTTCCATCCACGGGGTCTTTCCAAGCCTACCCGAGGATGCATTCCCATATCATTCGTCTTCTCAGCGCCCACGTTGGCATCCAGCATCGAGTCAGAGCTTGGGGTGAGACGGGGGATTTCACTCAGTGCAAGGGATGCAGGCAACCCTGTTTCCCTGGGGATTCCCCATTGCATCGGCTCTGCTGCGCTGGGAGCTGGTGTTTGCAGCAGCACTTAGGGTGGTTGCAATAGCTTAGGTGATGTCAAGGCACGGCAGCATCTCTCTCGGTCCCATGGGAGAGGTTTTCCCATCCCAGCTGCCGGTGGCAGCGGCTGGGACTCCCCGGGGGCTGCCGGGATGGGAACACCTCAACGACAGGTTGGCTTTATTTATCATTGCAACGAGCCCACGTGGCACACGCTACCTCAGGAGCCTTTGCCAAGAGCAGGGAGAGGTTTACAAGGCCTGTGCGTTATGAAAGATTTTTTATTAAGACTTTATGCGAAGAGTAAAGCTGCTCCCCCGTACACGTTCCTTCCCTCTATCCATTTTCAGTTGTTAAAAGGAGTAAGAAATTACCTAATGAACTGTCACCCCCCCACATTTTCTCTGTCCAAATAGACATGGCTTGGATTGAGAGAGGGGATCCCTGGGTTGGCTGTAAATCCAGCCTCCAGCCCAGCATAATAAAAGGCTCAATCTGTTCCCGGGTGAGCCAGGCTGGTCTCTTGCTTCCTTCATGGCACAGCCAGGGAGCAGAAACACAGCCAGCGAGCTCTCCCCGGGCCAGCACATGGCCCTGGCCTCAGAGAGGAGGAGAACAGGAGGGAGGAGGAAAGGAACAGGCTCTTTTCTTTCATTCTTTGCTGGTGAGGGGATCAAATCTCTCCTCCTGGTGTGACCAAGCCTCTGTGCCCTGCAGGTACACGTGTTTTTGTGCTGGGTAATTTCACAAGTGAGATCCATCCATTAAGCTGCCGGTTCCAGTCACTCCACCCGGTGCAAAAGAACCAACAAATGGGTCTCTGACCTACTTATAATTTTTTTCCCTGTTCATGCAATGCAGCTGGATCCAGACAGGGAGCAAGGCAGGGATGCAGGAAGGTGGCTACAGCGAGTCTGCCTGGATCCCACTTCCCTGGGGCTGCAGGCAGAAGAAGAGGGGGTGACCAGGCAACTCCTCGCTGCAGCCGATCCCCCACTGCCTGCACAGAGTTACAGCTGCTCTGCAATTTCCTCACCCCCAGCAAAACGCTGCAGGAAGGGAACCTGCTCCAGAAGGGAGCCGATCCAGGACGAAAATGAGAAAAATCATCTGCTTTCGTGGAAGAACTTGCTGCTTCCAAGCCTAGAGGTGAATAATTTCCTGCAGCTGGGAGAACATCCCCTTCAGTCATGCATCCCAAGGCTGCTCTAGGTGCTGCCAGTTGCCATACTGGGTTGTCCAGTGCCAGCAGAGCTAGAGGGACCCATGCCTTCCCAGCCTGTGGTCCAGCCCAGGGACATGGGTTTGTGACCACACGTGCCTCTGCCACACTGACTTCATTATTCACAGCCCTTGACCGTCCCCGTGGATTCACACACTGCTTGGAAATCCTGAGCAGGAACAGTTTATTGACAGGAAAGGTGGTTTTCTCAAAATGGAAACTTCTCATGAGAAAGTGGTGCTTTCAATCAAATGTTGGTTGGGAGGGTGAAGTGAAGGGGAAAATACGTCACACAGCATAAAGTGAAAACATCCTTGTTTTCACACATTTGGAAGGGAAAGCTTCAATTTTTCACCTCCAAATGATTTTCATGCTGACATTTCTTTTATTCCATATAATCAGTCAGCTCTAAATATTGGTCTCGCCGCCAGGAAACATTTTGAGCGGCATCTCCCCGCCTTTCCAACCTTCCCTTCCCTACCCTCTCTTTAGGCATTTGAAAACAGTGGAATTTCTCTCAGGCACTAGAAATTTCACTGCCTCCTTGCCTCCAGCACAGGCTGAGGATATTTTAAGCCTTCCTTGCACCCCAAAAAGCCACAAAACCTTATCCGTTATCCCCCTCCTCTCGCCCTGGTGAGCACCACAGCAGAAATCACGTGGAGCTGAACCCAGCTCTCGCCCCTTTTGAAGTGCCGGGGTGCGTGGACGTTCAATGTCTGGAGACTCGGTGGTGGTGACCAGCAAGCAGGGCAAAGAAGAAGATTTATAAAGAAGATTATGCAAAAGAAGTAGTGGCCCTTTTTTTCCCCTTTCTCCTCATCTTGTGCAAATTACCCTATTATTCTGCTCCCTTAGGATGCCTGAGTGTCCTTATTTCTTCTTTTGAGCTAAAGTCATCCATGCATTAAATTAGTTCTCTGCCTAGAAATAGCTTGATTACTTTCTCCAAGCTGCAGCTAATGTGAGGTTCCCTGAGAGTTTCAAAAATAAAAACGGGGCAAAAAGGGAAGAGGGGAGTTAAAGGGAGGAGCAGGGGCAGGACGCGGTAGAAGATGGCTTTGTCTTGAGTGCAAGGTGCCGTGCTGCAGGAGAGGGGAGAGTGGCTGTCACTTCTATGGTGTGACTGGAGGGGCTGGTCCCCATCCCCTGGGAGCAGTCACCTCTCACGAGGGGACGTGGAATGGCTGGGGCTGGGCCTGTCCATCGTCTTTTCCTGTAGTGTTGGGTGGAGAATATTTTTCCTCCTGGTTTGTCTCGAATCGTGTCTCAGATTTCTTATCTTTTCCGAGGGGTTGCTCTGCTGAACTCTGACCGAAGGGAAGGAGGGAGACCTCGGCAGGACACCCCAACTGAAGATGGGTCAGCTGAGAAAACTGCCGGAGCGCAGGAAGACCCAGGATCCCTCAGGATCCCAGATTTTCTCCCCTGCCATAAGTCAACCCCCAGTGCAAGGCTCACCTGCTCGCAAGGGGGGAATCCACTGCAGGCGACAGCGTATTTGAATAGTAAAATCTCACTTCTCTTCATGCGTTTGCTGAAAGAACACCCTACAAGAGCAGGTACGTATCCCCACCCCAGCCAGGATCAGCTCTTTAGCCCAGGGTGCAGGACCACCAAATGCACTCCTACCTCCCCGAGCTCCTCTCCTCCTCCCTGCTGCACCTCTGAGCCTGCTCCCTAACTGCTGGGGATGGCCAAGCTCCTCATCCCTCCTCCACCCACAAACCATAGCAAATTATCTCCCTCATGTCCCTCCTTTTAGTTTGTAACCAGCTGGAAAGGCGAGCGCTCGGCCCCGCTCCCCTCCGAGCTCGGCATCCCCAGCACCTCTGGGCTGGCACGGCCAATGCCTGCGGCTCGCGCTGACTCCGGGCTCCCCACGGGGCATTGAGATCACCTCTGACTTTCGCTCCCCACCGAAAGGTGCTTTCTGTTCCTGTATTAACTGCGGCCATTTTTCTTCTCTTCACCCTTGTTTCCTTTCTGCAGAGCTTTTCCAAGGAGCAGCCGGGGCTGAGCCTGAGAGGGGCTGTGAATCTCAGATAATGGCCTTAGAAAACGTCCTGTGCTATTTTGTGCTTGTTCCTTTGTATCGCCTTGACATTTCTGCTAGGTTTGGGGGGGGAGGTTATTTTTTCTCCGTAATTCGCCTGACTGTTGGGCAGGTGTCTGCTCCCAGCTGTTTGCAGGAGGCCCCAGAGCTGTTGTCTGAACATCAGCCACTAATTCAGGGCCAATTATCACTCCTTCTGCTTCATGTCTCTGTATCCTTTACAGAACTACATCTGCAGACTTGGGGCTTCATTCCTTTCTTCTCCTTCCCAGTCACTTTGCTTCCCACAAGCTCCTCCAAAATCTCCTTCACTGCTTTTACCGACTGCTGGAAGTAATTTGAGGAGCATCAGCAAATGCACAGCGAAGGTGTGTGGCTGCTGTCCCCTCCCAAGACCTGCCTCGCATCCCGTTGTGCCTCCTCCTCCTCTCTGGGAGCAGACCAGTTCTCCCAGTAGCTGGGGAGTCGCTGGAGGGATCCCGGCGTGTGACTCTCCCACTTACAGCCGCTAAAGGAATAATTTGCAATTACCCAGAGCCCAGGCTGCCTGCCCAGCCCGGCCGGCATCCAAGCAATCAATTCCCATTCAGCGCGGTGGCCTCCCTTCCTGCTCTCACAAACAATGACAAATGGAGCACCGCATCGACTTGGATGGAGCAGCAAGCATCGGCAGGAGGAATAATTACCCATTTGCCAGATGAGATAGGACGTGAGGTTTCCCTGCGCTGCCTTCCCAGGATCTGGACAACTCACAGTGGTTGAGTACAGAGGCGGGGAGAGGGTCCCCACTGCAGCCGCAGAGCAGATCCTGGTGGAGACGCATCAGCAAGCGATGCTCTGGGGGTCCCCGAGGCTGGTACGTTCTCCAGTGTGGCTGGAGAAAGGCTCCCCAGCCAGCAGTGGGGACAACGTGGCATTGCTGGGGTCCAAACAGTGGCTATGCTATCTCTTCAGCTTCCAGAGCAGCAGTGGGATGCGCTTCTACAAAGCTTTCCAGATGTTTGGAGGGAACCAGCTGAGCCTGAGGTCTTCTCCATGGTCTCTGTGGGAGAAAAGCTACATCTGGGGCAGGTTTTGCACCAGCCAACCTGTCTTCTTCATGTGAATTTGCACTCAGAGCTTGCCTGGAGTTAAGATTTACCCCTTGGCTCACTTTGACCAAGGCACAGAAGAGCTCCCTGCCACAGGCAAAGAGGAGGTGGGAGGATGAGCTCTCCAAACTGGGGTACACCGGCACAGAAAGTGTCCCCAGGCTGGTCCCAGCCCCTTCCCCAATTGCTGGAAGAGAGATAAACTGCTTCAGGGAAGTCCCATCCATGCCAGGAATGATGCCTGCGTGTCACTACAGCTTTTTCCTCTTTTCTTCCTTTAATTAAAAAGAAAATGTCTCCCTCCAAAGTCATTAATTACTAATGACACAATTAGAACCAGTAAAGAGGGATAGAAAGAATAAGATGAAAAAGAAAAAAAAAAAGGGCAAAAGAAAACCAAGCCCAAAAAAACCCTCAGGCAATTTGAGACATTTGAAGCTTGAGAGAAATTAAGGAAATAATTGCTTGATTTAAACTTTATTCTCGTTCCTGCTGGGCCCACACAGGATGGGCAGCGTGTGGATGGAAACCACCTTTCCAGTGCTTCTCCCTTCCGGCTGAGGAAGCAGATAAGTCTCTCTATCGATCTCATTTACTGTGATTTTCCTGCTTGGAGGCAGACCTCGAGGCAGTGTTTCACTTTGGGGTCCCTTTCTGCAGTCTGCCAATTTTCTGTGCACAAAAACCTGGACTTCACAGCGTCATCCCCATAATCACTTTTTCCATGTCTGCCTTGCCAGCACCTGCATCTCTCATGGCCTCAACCTTACTGCTCTCTCTCCAACCGTCCCATCTCTGTGGACAAGAAATCACAGCTCTTCCCTCCTGTCCCCTCCCCTGTTCTGCTGGTGACCAAGGATGGAGCAGAGCTGCGAGCCAAGGACAGGCAGGGACAACTCTCGATGTCCGAGTTTAAAGTTCCTCGGCTTTGAAAGGCTGGCGTAAATTGCTTGAAGACTTTCTCTGAAAAATAGATTAAGGGCGTGGGAAGAGGGAAGCCCAGCAGAGCTGCTGGCTGCCTGCTGAGTGCTTATTATTTCTGTCAGCTGAGTGTTTTAACTCGGTAATCTCAGATTGAAATGGGTTTCTGTCGGGGAGGCGAGGCGGCTGTTCCCACAGGAGTCTGGATTAGGCAAAGAGCGAGTTTCATCTTCTCTTTCAATGGTGAAAAGCAATCTCTGACCTGGAGGTGGGAGGGGGCCGCAGTCCCGGGTTTGGCAGAGGAACGGGTGAAGCAGGTCACCTCGTGATGGATCTCCAGGCTCTCCACCTCCTTCTCCATCCTGGCCATCCCTGGTCCTTTGGAAGTGAAGGTACCCAAAGCTGGGCTTCGTGCCGCCTGATAGGCATGGGGACCGTGGCAGTCCCTCTCCTCTGGGGCCCACGAGGGACAATGAGGTTTCTGTAAGTCCTGCACTAAATCTCCTAGCAGTGGTGGTTTAAGCTGTGTCCCAGAGGGGAGGCTTTTCTGCTTGCTAAGGGCTCTGGCACAAGCATGCCTACGTGGTCTCAAAGTTGGTTATTTTTCTTGATGGATATACAAGAACAGTTGACTCCACTTCTCCATGCACAGTGAGGGATTGTGTCCTGACACCAGGCCAGTTTTTCTGTCCCCATGTCAATGCAGGGCAGTTTCTAGGCAGGACATGCTGCAAAAGATTCTGGAGAGAGGATTTGGACACGTTCCCTTCACCAACGACTCTGGCCTCTTAGCAAGAGCAGGTCCCCAGCAGCATGCAGGGGAAGATGTATCCCACAGCCACGCTACGTCTCCGTCTCACCACCTCTCGCACACCGAGACTTCACAGCCCCAGTGCCCAAGGTGCTGCCTGGTGATGAAGGAGGAATGTTCATCCTTGCTGTTCTCCAGGTGACCTGTCTTGCAGGCCACCAAACTATGGAGGCAACCATGCTCCCTTTCATCAGGAGGCTGAGAAGGTGTCACCCTAGCCTTGCTCCAGGTTGCAGCAGTTTCAGAGCAAAGCCAAGCCCTTTACTCTGTGCAATATGACCCTTAGATATCAAACCTTAAAAACTTGGTCAGCATTTGTCGTGGAGGTCCCAGTGAAGGTCTCTATTCCCAGCCAAAGGCCAGCTGGTCTTCTGCTGGGACATGCTTTCAACCCCAATTCTCACCGACTTTCTTCTTCTGGATCTATAAGGGCTGTGAAAAAAAACAGGGAAAGGCAGAAAAATGGGAAGGAAAAACCAAGTTCTTATTGACTGCTGGGTCCCTCCGGAGGCCATGGCAAGCAGGGATGGGGAGGGAGAAAAGCTACTAATACATCGCTTTGTCTTCAAGCAATTATGTGAAAACGAGTTAATCACAGGGTCACAGAAGCCATAACCATTAATTAATCCCCAGCATGAGCCGAAAAGATGAATTTCCTGCAGTAAACAAACGTGAGTAACAGCATGGCAAGCAATCAAGCTCCTGCCAGATTATCACAGCCCACACCGGTGGCTCCAGCACAGCTCTGTGGGGTGGCCAGTGTGCACCCCTGGACCGCAGACCAGCCGCCTGCCTCCCTGCCAAGCCCCAGCCCTTGAGGGTGAAAGCTTTCCTGCCAAATCGCTGCCTTAGGGTGGCCTTAGGGAATCGCCACAGATACAGATGTTTTGTCACTCCTGCAAGTGGAACCAGGCAAAGACACGTGGTTCTGCTCCCTTCTGGTGCGGGGAGCAGGGCTGGCGTCCCCACCTCTTGGAGCAGGGGTAGGAAACTGAGTGGGCTGGAGCATACCCGGAGGGTATGCTAATCCATCCGGGTTAGGCTTGGTTATAAACTGATGACACTCTCCACTGGTTCATCTCAGCAACCTCCAGATGGGAAAAGCCGTGAAGGTATCACCTGCTGCCGGTGGGTCTCTGTCCTCACGTGCCGTCCCGATGGGCTGCACTGCCCCTGTGCTGTTTTAATGCGAGGGGGGAAAGAGGGCTTGGAGGGGTGGATAGGAGGACCTACGTTATCTATTTAATACCTATTATCACATTATTGCCATTTGAATAACTATCTGCTCTTGTACTTTGAACATTATTTGAAAGATCCTGTTAAATCCCACACGCAGACAAATCCAGCACGTCTCCTAGTGAAATGGCTGTAAAGCCAGCCCAGAACAAAAGAAACTTTGCTGTAAATCCAGACATCTCCTTGAAAACTGGCCTTTTTGTTTTTCTTTTTTTTGGTACTTCCCCTCATTCCTCCACATGAAACAGTTGGTCACTGGCCCTTTTGGAAAGGGTAGGAAACCCTCTAAAAATTCATCTTGTAGCAGATTCTTTCTCAAAACTCAAACCTCACCAGTTCAATAAAAATTGTGATTTGCTTTAGGCTGTGCAAGTTGGCTGCGTGCGCACAATTAAATTAGTTTAAACCCAGCCTCTATTTATTTAGCTAAATGGAATAGGAATAATGCTAAAACCAAGCTGAAATCATCCAAATTCCTCCTGGGCTGTCAGAGATTGTTCAGGGCAAGCATGAAACGCTCTTTGCCATTTCTCATCGCCTCTCTGCTTTGCATTTCTTTGTGAAGTCCCTGCCCTCCCTGGCGCTGTGGTCTGCTCATCCCAGGAGAGACAGACCCTCAAAGCCCGATGGTGAATAGACCCACGGCATCGTGACTGCAATCCCAATGAAGCAACTGAAGGAAGCCGGGAAGGATGTTCCCTTCGAGAGCACTGGAAAGTCTTCACGTACTCCTGTCTGCCAGGAGCTTCACCCAAACTTTGCAGGGTAGGACCAGCTGCTGGAGATGCCCTTCATTGGGATGCTGCACCCAAGCGTGATTTCTCCTGCGTGACTTCCCTAGTGGCATCTCGCAGGTCCATGTGACACATGACTGCTGCCCAAGAGGCTCCTGCAGCCCGAGCCTGGGTGACCGCCGTGTCCCAGGCTGGATCACCAGGACAAGGTCTGATTCCTGTCCCTTGTCCCCACATCTGCCTCTTGCTGCAGACTCTCCAGCTCCATTGTCCTCTCATCCTCCTTTCCTGTCATCAGGTTTCTGTAGGAGGAAAGCCGTGCTCAGCTGATTGGTGTTCTTCAGCTGTTGTCAACCCAAAAGAGCCCTTCCAAGGTGTGGGGTTTCTGGGAGTATGTGAAAGGAAAAAAAAAAAAAATCATAAAATACATCACTGCACATCAGTGAGGAACAGGTTTTTTTACGCACACCCCTCCCCAATAAGCATAATTTTAGGGCCTAGCTACCTTTTTTTTCTTTAAAATCAGACAATTTTTATTTTAAAAAAATCGATTAAAAAGAAGTCAAAACATTTCTCTTAAAAGTGGTCCAAAGGGAGCTGAGTGTCCTGAAGGGAAGTATCTTATTTTGAAAGCATCAGAATGAAACATTTCATGAAACACATGTCTGGGTGTCTCCACCAGACCTGCTTGCCCAAGCTGAACTCCCCTGGTTGTCCCTTTCCTGCGCATGCACCGGTTAAAGCCGTTTAATACCAGGGTAAGCGAGTCTCCCATTGACACAAGTGTTTGCTTTGATTTAACCGTTGCTGGTTAACTGCAAATCACTGCTGCTGTTACCTCCTGAGTGAGCTGTGCAGAGATAAATGCGAAGCCTGTACGAAACGCCTGGCTGCTGGCAAAGCCCGAGACCCAAGGCGTACGTCGAAACCCCGCTGGTGTTCCTATTCAGAGAGCAAAAATTAACTCCAGACACCGACAGACATAAGATAAGGGAGCCCATTATAGCATCCATCAAGCCTTGTGCTCAATCAGAGATTTCCAAGAAGCAAGGGCATTTTGCTGAAATTTCTCGTCTCCTCTCATTTATTTGATAACTGACCTTTACGAAATTTGGCAAATCTCGCACAGCCCGAGTGCCACTCGGCAGTGTTTATTCTCCCGCAGCCGGCTCCCTGCTCCTAATGATCAGTCTCTTCACAGCCGTGCTAACCTATGACAAGAGCACTTCATGAGCCTTATTAGCTGCTGGGAAGTTGTACGATGGCCCTGTAAGTAAACGGAGGGATCAAGATGAAAAATCTCCCTGTGAAATCGGGTGTTTTGCATAAGAGCTGGCTGTGGTGGTGGCTCGGATGTGAAAAGTTGGATTGGAGGAAGCACGGGAGCACGGCCAGGCTGGGGAAGGCGCTGCTGGCCAGTGACTTTTTGGTGACTCACATGAAGGGGGATAAATGAACCTCCAGCCAGATGAAATCACGTCCCCAACGCCAGTGACCTGAGCAGTCAGAGGGCGAAGGCTGGTGACGCCACAGAGAATGAAATGCCTCCTCCGCTTGGGTGAGGGGTGAGGATGGGGGTGCCAAAGCAGACGGGGATGTGTCTTCCCCTGGACTATGGGGGTGGTACCTGGGAAACTGCGTGGGATAATTCTGGGGAGCGATGGTTGCGTGCCTCGCAGCTCACGGGAAGGTTTGCGCACCCATTCACCCTGAATTGCTGCAAGGCTGCGCCTCGCCCTTAGCTCCGAGTTTGCCTGGGCACTGACCCCAATTCCCCCAGGCTGAGACCCCAGCGACAGCTGAAAAACCCACAGAGGCTCAGGGCCGGCTCCAGGTCTGCCTAGGGCTGCAGCACGCAGAAGCAGTGGGGTGGAGAAGTCCTCAGGCCATGGGGAGACCGTGGGGCAGTCAGGCAAGGGGGTATCACCCAAACAAGGTGCCGGTCCTGCGTCCGGCAGTAATCCCCTGCTGAAAAGCAGGAAACATTCCTGCCTGTGTCTGGGCAAAAGGCTGGGATATATAAATGCTGCCAGCAGCAGAGCAGAAGGGAAGCCAGACAGCTCCCCGCTTTAAAATAGAGAGAGAGAAAATGAGCCTTTGCGATATCCTCACCCATTTACACACATAAAACTTTCTAAATGCTAAGCCAAATAAAGTCGTCTTATCGGCGTATTACCACTTAAGGCTCTTTCAGGCAGATTTAGAATGAATTAGTGCTTTTTTTAACTACAAATAGAAGCAAAGTGAAATTTCTTACTCCATCACCCCGTGCGGCTCCTGCCTTAACCCTTAGAGAGGAGAGCAGTTCCCTGAGCGGGTGAGGACCATCCTGTGTCCAGGCTTGGCCAAGGGCTCCTGGTACCGAGGTCTGATGCAAAAGCTGCTGCTTCCGATGGATCCTGGAGGTGCTGGGCCAGGTTTTGCTATGGTGAGTCAGCTCCATCCTATCCCGATTTCCTCCTTATTGCACTGAGTTATGCGGCTTTTTGGAGCACAGGGTGTGCTTTCACTGTCCCACTTTGCCATGGCCAGGAGACTTGCTCCAGCAGTGGGAAAGTGCCACCGTGGCTCGTTATAACAGCAAATTGGCCACTTGGTCTGGACGGTGCCAGGTGCTGTGCCCATCCTGCGAGCCCCTGCCCAGGGCCAGGGCCAGTGTGGCCCGTCCGGCTGCGTCTCAGGGGGGGACCTGGGGACCTGGAGCAGATCCAGGTCCTGCTGTTCTCCTTCCCCACCCAGGCAGGGGTTGGGACACAGCACAGACAAGCGCTGTTAGCACGCAGTGGTGTCTTGGTCTGTGCAGGGGGACAACAGTTGTGATTAACTCAAGTGTGGTGCCTCTCTCCTGCTCACAGCCTGGAGAAGAGGAATGACGGAGCTGGGCAAAGGCAGCAGCAGTAAGTGGCTGGGAAGTGCCAGGGTGATCTATCCCCTCTCCGCATCCCCTCACCGGTGATAATTAACAGCTCCGAGTACACGGGCGTGGATGGCGCAGCTGGTGTGTGTTTATGGGTGCTTCGTGTTTGGGAACTCAAGGCTCCAAGCTTGCATCTGAGCTCTGGAAAGCCAGAGCGCATCCATTGTGCCTGCACAGGATTGATGCAGTTGGGTCTCCTGGTGACTGTCCCCACCGTGTCCAGACAGGACACCCTGCTGAATCCTTGGGTGATCCCTAGGGCAGAGCCAGGGGCTCTCCCAGCCTCACTCATGCCAGATCTGCTCCCACACAGGGCAGAAACCCCCTGGGGCTGCATCAGGCCCCTCCAGAGGAGTCACCCAGCCCCACCACCCAGCAGCTCGCCCACCGAACAGCTCACTGGCCACTCTCCTGCTGCACAGAGGGCCCTCATCACCCGTCAGAGAAACACCACTTGTGAGCAATTAGTTACCTGACTTAATTACTCTCCAGTCCTGTGGTCTCAGTCAGGCTGTTCTGCTGTTTCAGGAACACTGATGTTTTACAAAGCTTTTTTTTTGCCTTGTTTTTTTTTTTGCGGGGAGTGGGGGAAACAGCCATTGGAGGCTTTATGGCTAAAATTATTTATAGAGATTAATGGCTGTGGCTTTTGGTGCCTCCAGGAACAGAGTCACCATATGCTAGTGCTTCTCAGCAAGACACATGTTCTCCACGCACACCCACACTTACACACAGCTCTGCTCCTTGCTGCTGCTCTGCAGCAAGGCCGTTCATGGAGGCGGGTTGGGGTGGCCAGCAAGGTCCTGGTGTGGCTGAGCGAGAAGAAGGGGGGAACAGAGGCTCCAGGGGGGAACCCATCACCTGGGGAAGCTGCTGGGAGGAAAGGAGCTCCCACCAGGATGCTCCAAGTGCTGTGGCCACCTGGACCAGGCTGGTGGTACCCTCTCTGGGGATGTTCTTCCATCTTGCCCTGCCTGCCAGGGCTGGCTTGAAGGAGGGGTGACTGAGTCCCTGGTGTTGGTCCAGCCACCCTTTCTTCTCCCCCTGCCCCACAAGGCAGTCCTATGAGCATTGGTAATGTCCTCCTAACCACACTCCAAAAAAACCCACGAATTCCCAAAATCCTGGGCTTGCAGAACTGCCAGTGCTGGAGATACTGTACACATCATCCCTCGAGAGTAAGGCTGGGCTTTTTTAGGACGTTGCGGTCTGTTTGCCCCTCTCCTCAGCTTCCTGAGGACTGAACCACTACTGTGGGAGTAGATCACTATGGGGTGGCTTCCCACGCCTCCTTCCCTGATTACAGGTCTGCGATCAGTCTTGCTGGGCACAGCACTGGTGCTCGAGCTTTTCAGTTGGGATCTTCTGAGATCAGCTGAGAAGCAAGGCTTTGTGAATGGTCCTTTTGACCACTCTGATGGTTTCTGTCTGCCCTGTCCTGGACATAGCCAGTGCTGCTTTCACTGAGAGCCATCACTCACACAGCTGCTGGACAGGCAAACGATTCCCCCTCCCAGCTCCTGTCTGTACAGCTCTGCGAGCAAAGGAGCTGCCTGAGGAGAGAAGGGTTTTGTACAAGCTGGGACAAGAGCTCAGGGAAGCAAACAGTCCCAGCAGTTTGCATCCCATGCTCTCCTGTAGCAAGTGATGTGGGATGGTGGTGTGGAAGGCGAAGATACTGAGATATTACTCCTCTTGGAGGCCAGCCTTCTTCAGGCCAGCTTTAATTTCTACGGGATGTTGGCAACCAGGATATATGAGACTCAGAAAGGCTGGGAAAGAACATAACCAGTGGCCATTAACTGCCAGCTGTTCAGCACACGTCAAACAATGCTGCCCAAACTGTCGCTGCCAGCGGCGGAGGTGATCTGGGCTGTCTGCGAAGGCGAAAATCTGAAGCCAAACCCATCCCTGAAAGGTTCACCTTCAAGAGGGAGATCACTGCTGCCCTTCCAGAGTCTTGCTATTAATAAGGAGTCATTAGCAGAACAGCTGTTGGAAAGAACCTCCTGGGACCCAGCATGCGAGAGCCATATGGTGCGGGAGGGATGGGTGGAAGAGCGATGTCAGAAGCCTGTCAGCATCTGCCAAGCTAGGGTGATCTGGGAGGCATCTTCTGCCACATGCCATGTGATGAATGGTGCTAGGAACAGGGCTGACATCTCCATTTGCTCCTCTTCATTGTGTAGCGCTTGGAAATCTTCTTCATGCATTGGCTTGGGGCCATAAGTGTCTCCCACATGTGTGCTCTGGTGTCTCATGGAGCTGGTGGGAAATTTGCCATGAACCATTGCTTCAATTTGGGATTTTCAGGTTGTTCTTTTGCACTGTGTTAATCTTCCACACTCTCAAGAAAACTCCAGTTCCTAGTGCTGACTGAAAGGAGAATTTTCCCCTTGTTGAGGAGTCAGCTTTTTCCCAATTCCTTTTCAGCACTTGCCAGGATGAGAGGAAAAATCAAAATATGCTAAATCTCCAGCTGGGTATGAAAGACCCTCTTTGACCCTTCACAACCCACTTTGCAGTCTCTTAACACCAACTCCACTATCCTATTCTCATTGATTTTTGAGAGCTCCTGAGCCATCCTACAAAATTCACAAGCTGTCCAGGTCTCTTTTTTAAAAAAAAAATCTCACTAGTTTCTTCCCAAGGCAAAAGCAAACTCTTTGAGTGTGTCCTTTTCATGCAAGGCAAATAGAGCTCACTTTGAAAAAAAAATCACAAAGGCAGGAGTGAACCCCACAGCCCCCAGTCCCAGCCTTCCTCAACTGCACCAAAGCAAATTAAAAAGCAATTTGCAAGTCCTCATTCACAGCAGTCCGACGGCTGAGTTTAGATTCACTCTCTCCTTGACAGGAGAGGTAAATGGCACATGGCTTTTGTTCATCTTCAGCCTCTGTTTACATGAACAAAGCATTGGACATGAGCTACTGCTGGTGGAATTCCATCAGAAATAAGAAAACGGTGATGGCAGGAGACCAGCTGGAAGCATTTTTGTGCCCATCAGATGTAGACTGGGGTGTCTTAGCATCATGTTCATCTCATCATCCTCTCCCATGGCCCTTCTCAGCATCATGCCCATCTCCACTATTTGGAGAGCTTGAGCCATCCCCTGCCCAGAGCCTCAGCTCTGAGCTGAGATACAGCTTATTGTAAACTGCCCCAAACCACTCAATGACACATGAGCTCCATCTTCTCAGAGGAAAAACAAACTCCGAAAGAAATTTTGTGCAAAAAAGAATATTTTTTCCTCGCCTAATTACAGCCACAAATTTGGTTTTTATTGGTGAGTATGGGGAGGCTTTCTGTGGAAAAGGTGTGAATGGAGACCTTTACTTGCCTCCCACTTCCATCCCTATTTTTCTGACTTAAAAAAAAAATTCTGGTCTCCATGAAAACCTCATCCTACCTAACAGCATCACATTGCCGCTAACGAGAGAATTCAGCTATTGTCATTTTGCCCCGGGATGTCTTCCTTAGGCTCAGCATGACGTCGCAGGCGAGGAACAGAGAGGCTCGTAGGAAATGAGAGGTGTGCGGAGGATGGAGAGGAGACTAAATTAAGCAAACATCCAGCCTCGCTTGGTGCCTCCACAGCTTGGACCATCTCGGGGGCAGCAGCGCCCTCTCGCTGGTGCTTCAAGGTGGGGCTAGAACTGCCTTCCTGAGAGCTGGCGCTCCAAGAAGATGCAGTCTCTGAGATAACATCATTAGGCCCATCCCTCAAGTGTGCAAACGAAGCGCATAATGAGGTGCATCAGTCATGAGTACAACCCAAAGAGACTTGAGCCATGTTTGGCTGTCTCCCTCCATAGACATGAGACACAGCTTTGTTCATGTTCCCAAAAAGCCCAAACTCTTGAGGCCACTTAGTGTCTGGGGAATGGATCCGACTCCCAGACTCTCCAGGTGACCTTGTGCCTTGTCCTAATGCTCCAGATTGTCTGCACTGGGGATCTGCAGTGTCCCAGCTCCCAGTTCCCTTTGAGCTGGCCCAGCCAAGGCTACCAGCAAAGGTTTCAGCTGTTCTCTGCTCTCCCACCCCAGGCCAGCTCAAGCCCCACCACAGCCCCGGGAGAGCGTGCTCCAGGGGACTCTCACCACTCTGTGGTGACCCTTTCTCCATCGATCACCATCACATTTCTTGCTCCCCTTTTCACCCCTCCCCGGATCTGAGCCATCAGAACAATTTCTCTGCACTTTCTTTGCAGCCCTGGAAGGCAAAATGTATTAAAAACCATGACTGTACATCTGAACTGTCATGTTTCTCACTGCTGTTTGAGGGAAAAGGGCTGCAGCTTGTAACTGTGATGTGTAAGTAGCAGTGAAAGAACCAAGTTAATAAGTATGAGCAAAAAGAGGATCTAAGGGAGGTGATAGATCAAGATTTTGCATTGTTTGACTGCTCACAAAAACTCTCCAACAGGTACTGTGTGCCATGGTATTGCAGGAGATGTGACTTTATTGCCCAAACCTCTGGCAGAGACAGCTTTTCTTGGAAAAAAAAAGCCACCTTTTTTGCACAGCTCAAAGACAAAACAGTAGATTCACATTAGTCTAACCTACTGCTTTTTTCTCCTCTTCAGTGTACTGTTTCTTCTGAAAAGACATCATTTTTCCACTTGATCCTCCAAGCTCTTTGTACAGTCTTACAAGGTGATAGTACATCCAAGGCCCATTACAACATCACTTCTGACAGTGCAGACGCCAGGGCTCCGTGTTTAGGAGGCTTTCCTTAGCTGAAAGCCTGTTCCGGTTGGATGGCTTCTGTCAGCGGAGACTGGTTGTCTTGGTCTTTCACGCTCATATTTTCCAAGGCACTTCTAGCAAGTGAACAAATGCCCAAGACCTTTTCCTGGGATGAGGCGATGCACGTCTTTCCTCAAACAAAAGCCGAGCCAAGAATTGGCTGACCCTCTGTTTTGCCTACATGGGTGGTGTGGCTGAAGACCTTCGCCCCATTCTGCTGCATGGAGCAGGCTGAGTTCTCCATCTATGTCTGTTCAAGACCAATCAAGAAGGTCAGACAGGCAGAATTTTGATTTCTGACTCTATAGCCCATTGAGTCTTCCCCCCCAAGCACCACACTGAAGCTGCTACCAGTAGCCCCATGCCCAGGAGCCAGCCCTCTTTGTGGTCAACTGCCCAAATTTACGTAGAAAGCACCTTTGGCTCCTTTGAATGTCAGCCCTTCAGCTCAGCATCTCCATGTCTTATGCTGACAGGACTCTCCCCTTAACACACAAAGACACTTCCAGGCCATCCCTAATATTATGTTCTCTGACCAGTCACTAGCAGTGCCAACATTTTACTTGCCGAGTCCCTTAATTTTTGCTTTTTAGCCAATTTCTCCTGTTCTACTTGAACATATAATATTTAGCTCGTGGAGCAATGGCGTTTGGTACCAGACACCAATCTGTGCTTGCATGGCTCATGGCCAGCAGCTCACTTCCTTGCCAAGGGTTGCATCTGCATCCAAGGAATTGCACCCGCAGATGATGGCTTGGGATCCTCTTTGCTTCCTGTAGTCTTGCACAGCATAGAGATCAGTGCTGGGAAGAAGGTGTAATGGGAACTGTCACCCAGCAGTTGTTCTGGGGGATGTGGTGGCCTTCTTTTTCTCTTTGCATCGAGCTTGTAGCTGCAGATAGGCCCAGCTCAGACAACTGATGGACTCACAGTTCCGTGCCAGAGCTAACGTGAACCCAGTACTTGACCTCCCCAGACAAACTGGAAAATTTTCCCCCTCACGGTTTTGCATTTCTAGAGCGGCTACAACCCAGGCTGTCTTTCCTGGGTCATGGTTCATAGCTTGTCATCGTCCTAATTCTGTATCCTCATGTGGCGCAGATGGGATCTCTTCCTTCGTACAGCTCACTGAATGCCTGGGAGGCAGATCTGGTGGGAGATCAGCAGTTTTCTGACCAAAACCCCACCTACCTCATAGCTCTTTGCAGGAATGAGCCTCCACTCACTTCCCTGCTGGACTTTCTGGCCAGTGCAATAGCAGAAGACCTGCCCTGACCACCAGCAGCCTGGGACCTCGGCAGGGGAGTCCAAGACCAGCTCAGCTGGGACAGGCTAACCCTGGGCTCTCGTGGCTGAAATCAGAGTCCTCCCCTGCTTCTCTCCCACGTGCGTCCCTGGGGTATGTCTTTGCTTTTCTCACTTTGGAAAGAGACTAGCAGAAATTGGGTGCCCCAGGCTCGGAGCAGTCTCTTACAGGAGCCCAGGGCAAGGGAGCAAACCCACAGCAGCGGGAGAGGGTGGGTGAAACACTCAGGGTGCGCTCGGGAGCCTTTTTCCCATTTCTTTGCCCTAAAACCCAGGCAGGGTCATCGCAAGATTTATCAAAGATGTCAGTGATCTCCAGCTTCTTGGACTGGGCGGGTGGTAACTGGAGCACAGACTCCAGAGTCAGGGATATTTCTGTCTCATCTTGATTGCTCAGAAAGCCCTTCAGAAACCTTTCCCCTGCTTTACTGTCCCTTTGCCACTGCTTGTCCCCAATCCTCTGGGAGGAGGTCAGAGGCTGAAGCCAGAGACCATCAGCTTCTCCCTGAACGGGGCTCCACTTTTCCCAAACCAAGGAGGGTTGCTCCTCTCCCCAAGCCCAGTGCAAAGTCAGGACATGCTGTAATTTAAAGGAAAAAACAAAGTTGGTTGTTTAAGTCGCTGCATTCAAAAGGAAAACTGGTCCTTTAAGTGCGAGGCTGGGCTGAGCCCCACCTGCAGGCTCCCAGGTGATGGGCTGGGGCATGATCAGGCCCTCCAGAAGCCCTCTATTAAAGGGGTCCCTGGGCTCTTAGAGAGGTTTTGGCTCCTGGGTGATGGTGAGTATGTTTGGCACTGCAGTTAACAGAGACCTATTTTTGTCAGCCTTCTGGCACTGCGAAGGGGACAGGCTTTTCTGGGGGTGCGGGTGATGCTTCACTCTCCTTTCAGATGGGGGGGGGGGG
>Ga0065711_1033990_pt1 | contig 24467 bp, 20 predicted proteins | sample Hoacrofraction12_FD_59098 | JGI IMG/M metagenome (GOLD analysis project Ga0065711, IMG submission 59098) | Hoatzin crop microbial communities from Cojedes, Venezuela - Epithelial fraction 12 v2 (version 2) | ecosystem: Host-associated > Birds > Digestive system > Esophagus > Crop | place...
GCGATATTTGAGGTGAGAATTATGATGGTATTTTTAAAATCTACAGTCACACCTTTATTATCAGTCGCGCGGCCATCATCGAGAATTCCAAGCAAAATATTAAAGACATCCGGATGCGCCTTTTCGACCTCGTCAAAGAGCAGCACGCTATACGGACGGCGGCGCACAGCTTCGGTCAGCTGCCCGCCCTCATCGTAGCCCACATAGCCTGGAGGCGCGCCAAGAAGGCGGCTGACCGAGTGCTTTTCCATATATTCGCTCATGTCAAAGCGGATCATCGCCTTTTCATCGTCAAAGAGGAAGCGCGCCAGAGCCTTCGCGCTCTCGGTCTTGCCCACACCCGTCGGCCCAAGAAAGAGAAAGCTTCCGATAGGGCGATTTGCGCTTGAAAGGCCGGCTTTATTTCGCTTCACAGCGCGGGAAAGTGCGTGCAAAGCGGCATCTTGACCGATTACCATCTCTTTTAGGTGAGATTCGATATTTAGGTACTTTTCGCGCTCGCTGGTGAGCATTTTTTTGACCGTGATTCCAGTCCATTTACTCAAAATGCCCGCCACAAGGTCTTCATCGACCTCATTTTTAAGCAAAACGCCCGCCTTTTGCATATCTTCCCACTTTGCCTCTAACTCCTTGATTTTGGCGTTCGCTTCTGGAATTTTGGAGTATTCTATTTCTGCGGCTTTATCGAATTTTGCTGAACGTTTTGCGATTTCAGCCTCGGTTTTTAGGGATTCAATCTCTTTTTTTGCGAGCGAAATTCCGTTAAATACGGCCTTTTCATTCTCAAATTTCGCCTCCAAATTTGCGCGCGATTCGTTCAAATTTGCGATCTCTTTTTCAATCTCTTTTAAACGCTCCTCATTTTTCTCCGCACTCTCCATTTTTAGGGCTTCACTTTCGACTTGCAACGTCTCGATTTCACGCTTAACCTTCGCCAATTCAAACGGTTCGCTCTCAATTTGCATCTTTAGCTCAGCCGCCGCCTCGTCGATTAAGTCGATCGCTTTATCTGGCAAAAATCGCCCGCTGATGTAGCGCGCGCTAAGTTTTGCCGCCGCAACTAGCGCTGAATCGGTGATTTTGACGTTGTGATGGACTTCTAAGCGGTCTTTAATTCCGCGCAAAATTTGAAGCGCCTCATTTACGCTTGGTTCAGGCACAGTAATTGGCTGGAAGCGGCGTTGAAGCGCGGCGTCTTTTTCAAAAAATTTGCGGTACTCTTTGAGTGTCGTCGCGCCGATGGTGTGTAGCTCGCCGCGTGCAAGGGCTGGTTTTAGGATATTTGCAGCGTCCATGCTGCCTTCGCTTGCGCCAGCACCGACAATTGTGTGAATTTCATCGATAAATAAAATCACATTTCCGGCCTTTTTGACCTCGTCGATGACCGCTTTTAGGCGATCTTCAAACTCGCCGCGATACTTCGCGCCAGCGATGAGCGCACTCATATCAAGCATCACGACGCGCTTATTTGCCAGGCTCGTTGGGACCTCTTTTTTTGCGATTAATTGCGCCAAACCTTCGACGATAGCGGTCTTTCCGACGCCTGGCTCGCCGATTAAAATCGGATTATTTTTGGTTTTTCTTATCAAAATTTGCATCATTCTAGTAATCTCTTCATCGCGGCCGATGACAGGATCAAGCTCGCCTTTTAGGGCTTTTGCGGTTAGATCGACGCCAAATTTACCCAAAGAATCGTTAGTCTCATCGCTAGTTTTACTTGAGATCACATTTCCTGCCCGCAAGAACTCAAGCTCCTTGCGAATATCGGTCAAATCGGCAAATTTGCTCAAAATTTCCCTCATCGGCTCGCTATTTAAATTCGCCAAAATCCAAGTGTCAATCGCAATGAAGCTGTCGCCGAGATCGAGCATTTTTGCTTTTGCATTTTCTAGCGAAGTGAGTGCCTGAGTGCTAAAATTTATGTTCTCTTTATTCACATTTGAGCTCGTTGGCAAAGATGAAATTTTGCTTTTTATCTCAAGCTCAACTGCCGAATTTTGGATATTTAGCTTGTTGAAAACCTGATTTAAGATGGAATTCGAATTTGCTTCCAATGCCCATAAAATGTGTATTGGCATCACTTCTGGGTTTTTCGCTCCAATCGCAAGCGAGACGGAATTTCCCACTAATTCGGTCATTTGGTCGGTTAGACTTTCAAAAATATTTGCCATTTTTCTCTCCTTAAAACTTTATATTTTTCGTATTATATAACTTTAGTGAGTTTATGTCAAGTTTTCTAAACAAAATTATGAAATCAGCATTTTTCGCGCCATTTACCTAAATTTTAGAAAAAAATACTAAAATATGCATTTATTTTTAGATTTGGAGCTTAAATTTTGAAAAATAATAAATTTGCATTCGGATTGGGATTTGCCAGCACGCTCGCTGTTTGCGTGCTTAGCGTAAATTTACACGCCAGCGATCCCCATAAAAACGAAACAAAAATGGAATCACTCGCTCGCCTTACCAAAGTTATCGGCATTGTCGAGCAAAATTACGTTGATGATATAAATCTCTCGCAAGTGGTTGATAAGGCTGTGGCTGGGCTTTTGAGCAATCTTGACGCGCATTCGAGTTTTATGAATGAAAAAGAGTATAAGGACATGAAGGTCCAAACTGCGGGCGAATTCGGCGGTTTGGGAATTCAAGTCGGCATGAAAGATGGCGCTGTGACGGTCATTTCGCCGATTGAAGACACGCCAGCTGATCGCGCAGGAATCAAAGCAAACGACGTAATTTTGCGCATCGACGGCAACGCGACTTTGGGCATGAGTTTGGATGAAGCGGTCAATAAAATGCGCGGCGAGCCGAAAACTCCGATCACCATCACGATCGTGCGAAAGGGCGAGCCGAAGCCATTTGACGTGCATATCATCCGCGAAATCATCAAAACCGAGTCGGTCTATGTCAAGGAGATCGAAGGCGAGGATATTTTGTACTTGCGGGTGACAAATTTCGATCAAAAAGTGACCGATGAGTCAAAGAAATTTATCAAAGCAAATAAGGACAAAAAGGGCATTATCTTGGATTTACGAAATAATCCAGGCGGGCTTTTAGATCAAGCCGTTGGTCTTACAAATTTATTCGTCGATGACGGAATTATCGTATCTCAAAAGGGTCGTCACGAGAGCGATAATGTCGAATACAAGGCGCAAAAAAGCAACAAAGTGACCGATTTGCCGCTTGTTGTGCTTGTAAATGGCGGAAGTGCCAGTGCTAGCGAGATTGTAAGTGGCGCGTTGCAGGATTTAAGGCGCGGTGTGGTCGTTGGCGAAAATACATTCGGCAAAGGAAGCGTGCAGACGATACTTCCGATTAATGAAACTGAAGCGCTGCGCCTAACTATCGCGCGTTACTATTTACCAAGTGGCCGTAGTATCCAAGCTGTGGGCATCGAACCAGATATTATCGTCCATCCTGGCAAGGTTTCGACCGATGATGAGAGTTACCGCTTGAAAGAGGCCGATTTTAAGCAGCATTTGCAGGGCGAACTGGAGAAATTGGACGCGAATAAAACTGACGCAAATTTGACTGCAGTGGATGAAAAAAATGCGACAAATTTGGATAAAAAGGATGACAAAAAGTCTAAAAAAATGGTCACAAAACGAGAAATTCTAGACGACATTCAGCTAAAAACGGCGATTGATAGCATAAAAATCTTAAATTTAACCGCTAAAAAGGAGAAATGATGCAAGCGACAAAAAAAGAGATGATTTACGAGGGAAAAGCCAAAAAAATGTGGTCGGTAAATGAGGATGGGAATTTGGTGATTGCCGAATTTAAGGACTCTCTAACGGCTTTTAACGGCGAGAAAAAATCCAGCGAGGCTGGCAAAGGAGCGCTAAACAATAAAATCAGCACGTCGCTTTTTAAGCTGCTCGAGGAAAATGGCGTAAAAACGGCGCTTGTAAGCGTGATTGATGACAATCATCAAGTGATGAAAAAGTGCGAAATCGTGCCGCTTGAGGTGATTGTGCGAAATATCGCGACTGGAAGTCTTACAAAACGTCTTGGAATCGCTGATGGCACGGTTTTGCCGTTTGCTTTGGTTGAGTTTTGCTACAAAAATGACGATTTAGGCGATCCGATTTTAAATGACGATCATGCCCTAATTTTGGGCGCTGTCAAAGATAAAAATGAAATCGAGACGCTAAAAGAGATGGCTAGAAAAATAAATTCAATTTTAAAGCCATTTTTCGCGCAAAAAGGCCTAAAATTGGTCGATTTTAAGATTGAATTTGGCAAAGATAAAGATGGAAATATTTTGCTTGCAGATGAGATCAGCCCCGATAGCTGCCGCTTTTGGGACGAAAAAACAAACGAAAAACTCGATAAAGACCGCTTCCGCCAAGGTATCGGCGAGGTCAAAGTCGCATACGAAGAAGTTTTGAGACGAATTTTAAATTAGGAAAAATCATGAAAGTAGTTGTAAATGTAAAATTAAAACCAGGCGTCTTAGATCCCCAAGGGAAGGCAGTTTTGAGCGCTTTGGATTCACTTGGATTTAGTGGCGTAAAGGACGCTAGGATCGGAAAACAGATTATTTTAGAGATCGATGGCAGTGATAAAGCCCAAATTAAGGGCGATGTAGAGAAAATGTGCGAAGAGCTGCTCGCAAATACCGTCATCGAAGATTATGAGATCGTGCTATGAAGGTCGCAATTATCTATTTTCCGGGCACGAACTGCGAGCGCGACACCGAATTTGCCTTCGCGAATTTGGGCTGTGAGACCGAGATCATTTGGCATAAAGAAAATCGCATAAACGCTGATTTGGTGGTACTTCCAGGCGGTTTTAGTTATGGCGATTATTTGCGGACTGCGGCGATTGCGAAATTTAGCCCAATTATGGGCGCTGTGAAGGAATTCGCCCAAAAAGGTGGCCGAATTTTAGGAATTTGCAATGGCTTTCAGATGTTGCTCGAACTTGGCCTTTTGCCAGGCGCGATGAATAGGAACACTGGCCTTAGCTTTATCTCTAAATTTCACCATTTAAAGGTAATTTCGAACGATAATGATTTTTTGCGACTCTGCAAAAAGGGCGAAATTCTCAACATTCCAATCGCACACGGCGAAGGAAATTACTATATTGACGAGGCTGGCTTGGATGAACTTCGCAAAAATGATCAAATTTTGCTTACTTATTGCGACGCAGAGGGAAATCCATTAAACCCAAATGGCTCTGTCGCCGAAATCGCTGGAATTTGCGATAAAAATAAGCGCATTTTTGGCCTCATGCCGCACCCTGAAAGAGCGATAGAATCGATACTCGGAAGCGAAGACGGAAATAAAATGCTAAAAGGATTAATTTGCTAAAAAAATTTTTTTTGTTGATTGCGATTGTTTCCCTAAATTTCGCGGTTGATGGCGAAATTTCGCTTGATGAATTAAAAAATATGAAGCCGACCGAAAAGGTTGAGGTTAAACCCGCGCCAAAAAGTGAGCCAAAAGCGCCTAAAAATGAGATTTCGATTGACGATTTAAAACGCATCGCGCCCACAGATGAGGCGAATTTGGACATCGATGATAGCACGCTGCATGAGGCGGTGAAGGTGACAGATCTGCTTTTAACCATCTCAAAAGTGCCTAAAAAAGCCTACGTAAATCAAATTTACAGGCTCGATTTAAAGGCCGACATCCAACAAGACATCAATGTCGATTTAAATTTGACGCTGGCAAAAAACGACGCGCTGCTTTGGATAAATGAGGCAAATTACGCGTGGATAGAGAATACGCCGGGCGTTTTTGAGACGACGCTTTGGTTTGAGGCGAATTCGACCGAGGCGAAATTGGAGAGCCTCACAGTCGAGATGGCGCGAAATGGCGAGCTTTTCCAAAAGGCGAGCAAAAAAGCGCCAAATCCGGCATTTGAAGTGACGCCAGAAAAGGAGAATTTCTCGCATATCGTAGCCGACGAACTGCATGTTTTGAGCCACAAAACGGCCGAATTTGACGATGAGAGCAATATGATGACTGTGCAATTAAATGTCAAAAACGGAAATTTGGGCACGTTTTTTATCGACAGCAATGAGACATTTGTGCGCCAAAGTATGGGCTCAATCACCGGAAATTTCAATAACCAAAAAGGTTTTGCGTTTTTGGTCATTCCAAAAGAGATGACGAGTGTGAATTTCAACTATTTCAACCTAAAAACGCAGAGTTTTGAGAATTTCAGCCTCAATGTAAAGGTCGAAAAAGACGATCTTAGCACGCAAACAGACATCAATCCAAAAGATGATCAATTCAAAATTTACAAAGCGATCGCAGTCTATACGCTTGCGGCGATTTTGGTCGTGATGTTTTTGCTTAGCCGAAATTTCACGCCGCTAATCTTCGCCGCGCTCCTAATTTTGGCGTATATGTATTTCCAAAAACCGATGAGTTCGGGCAAATTAAAGGCTGATACGCAGGTGCGAATTTTGCCGATTAAGAATTCGACGATATTTCTCACGACCGAAAAAGAGGAGAAGGTGGAAATTTTCGAAGAGAATGACGGATACAAAAAAATTATGTTCAAAGACGGCAAAATCGGTTGGGTCGAGAAGGCAAATTTGGAATAGTTTTGGAATTTCATAAAATTTGTGTTAAAATTTGAGGCAAATAAGGAGTAAAAAATGAGACGAATATTACTGTTGCCGCTCCTATTTTTAGGCTGCGGCGATAATTCGGTTGAGACTGTGAAAAATGCAAAATTGCCAAATTTCGGTGGCGCCGTGATTGGGCAGTCGCTAGAAAATTTCAAAGAGTGCTCAAATGTCACTTGGAAGAGCAAAGATGGCGTCGTAAGCGCGGTTTGCACGGTAAAATCTGAAATTCTCTCGGCCGAATTTGATAAATTAAACGCCGAATATCACCAAGCTGTAACGCGCGCAGAATCGGAGCACAACCGCAAAATTCGCTTGGCCGAAGAGGAGGTCAATCGAATTTATCAAGACCAAGTCAATAATAATCAAGAGGCGATAAACCGCTACAATGACGATTTGACGGCGTATTACGACCACTGCAAGATTGAGACATCGCCTGACATGGACGCTAAGGCGTGGCAGGAGCTGGGGCTTCGAATTTGCGAAAAGGGCGATTTTAGCTATCGTTGCAATTACAATAAGCTAAATGACGAGCTTGTCAAAGTCTATGGCATCGAGACAAACTGCTTTAACCGCATCGGAGCGACCGTGCTGCAGTCACTTTTGGGATATATGGAAAATACTTTTGAGAAGCAAACGCCAGCCGAAGTGGCAAAAGAAGAGGTCAGCATTCCTGCGCCAGTTCGCATCAACTCAAAAGCCTATCAGATCGATTTTAGCGTCAGTGGCGACAGTGTGAGCGTCTTAAAAGCGAGCGAAATCGTCGATGGCAAAGCGACACCAAATCAAGAGATTTTAAATCAAATTTTTAGCAAATAGCCCTAAATTCCAAATTTAGGGCTAAAAAATCCAATCCGAAAGCCCAAATTTCACCATCAAACTCAAAATAATAAGCGTCGAAATTCCCGCCACGCCGCCAGCAATCGCATCATCAAGCATCACGCCTAAGCCGCCCTTTATGCCGCGATCGACGCGACCGATGATTGATGGCTTCCAGATGTCAAAAATGCGGAAAAAAATGAGCGAAAGCAAAATCGCCAAAATCGAGACGCCGCCGGCAGTTTGGGGCGAATTTTCCCCAGAAAGCGCCGTCAGCACGCTAATTCCGCCGATGCTAATGGCAAAAAACACGCCCGCGACTTCGTCGATGACGATCGTGGAGCTGTCGTGAATTCCGCTGGTTTCTTCGAATTTATCGATGATTTTAATTGAAAAAACGAAAATCAAAATTCCAAGCAGTAGTAGCGTCACTTGCGAAAAAACGAGCAGCACTAAGTACGCTATTAAGGCACCTGCGATGCTGCCCCACGTTCCCGGAGCCCTTGGAATGAGCCCTACGTAAAAAAATGTCAAAATTAATTTTTGCATGAGTTTTCCTAAATTCCTATTTTTTTGGCTTTCGCACCTTCACGATCTCGTGTTTTTTGCGCTTTTCCCAGATTGATTTGCGCGAAACGCCCAAATGATCGGCGATTTTGGTGTCACTCATCCGGTCTTGATAGTTCAAAATCGTCTGCTTGATGTACTCCTCGATCGTGAGAATTTCGCAATTTTCGTTCTCATTGTAGATTAAATCGAGAGTCTCAAAGCCGAAATTTGCCCGCTTATCTGTGGTCGTTAAAATCGCCAAATTTCCGCGCAAAATGTAGCTTAGGCGCTCTTTTTCAAAAACGCGCAGGTAATCAAAATTCTTAAAATATGAGAGAATTTTGTCACTTTTTCTGATCGAATTTTCCCAGTCGATTTCAGTTAAACTCGCGATTTTTAGGCCAAATTTGAGATTCCAAACGATGTCAAATACCAAAAAATCAACCATTTTGCGCGAATTTGTGCGGATTAGAAGCGGAAATTTGAGCTCATTGTAGGCGACTTTTGGGAGGCGAATGTTGATGGAGCGGCGCATGTAATGCTCGTAGCTCTCATTTAGGCTTTTTAGCCGCTTAAATTCGACCAAGTGGTTGATTTTGCGCATGAGTTCATCGACCAAGACTGGCTTGATGATATAGTCGCTAGCGCCCATTTGAAGGTATTCTAGCGTGGTCGCGCTATCGATGTGTGTGATCAAAAGCACGATGATTGCGCCTTCAAATTGCTCGATTAAAAGGTCGATTTTAGCGAATTTAGTCGAGACCAAAATAAGATCCGCCCAATCGGTCTCGAGCGCTGCCTCAACGCTCGGTAAAATGGTGCATTCGTTGCCGTTTTGCTCTAGTTTGTGTGAGATGCTTTGCGCGAGGTAAATTTCATCTTCGATTATCAAAACTTTCATACATTTTTCCAATCAAAATAGCCTAAATTTGCCGTCGCAATCGCTGCGATACCTTCGGCACGGCCGGTAAAACCGAGCTTCTCGGTCGTTGTGGCTTTGACATTTACTTTGTCGCCGCGAATTCCTAAAATCCTAGCCAAATTTCGCGCCATTTCGGCTTTAAAAGCGCTAATTTTAGGCTTTTGCGCGATTATTGTAACGTCAGCGTTTATGATTTTAAAGCCCAAATTTCGCACCCTTTTTAGCGTGTCACTTAGCAAAATTTCAGAATTAATTCCCTTAAATTTCGCGTCGCTATCTGGATAAAATTCGCCGATATCCCCAAGTCCCGCAGCGCCCAAAATTGCGTCAATTAAAGCGTGAATCGCCACGTCACCATCGCTGTGCGCGACAAATGAAAACTCACACGGCACTCTAATGCCGCAAATTACGAGCCCAGTGCCAGCTTGGAGTTTATGCACATCGTATCCGTTTCCGCTTAAGATTTCTGCACTTGCTCCAGGCAAATTAAGCCGCTTTAAATCCCATTTTTCGGTGATTTTAAAGGCACTTTTATCGCCTTTGATGAAGCCTAAATTTCCGCCCACGCTTTTAACCGCAGAGCTATCGTCGCTAAAAATTTCATCTGTCAAAAGCGCCTTTTTTAGGAGCGCGGTCTTTGAAATTTGAGGCGTTTGGATTAGTTTGATTTCGTTTCGGTTGATTAAATTTTCGCCCAAATAAGCGGTGTCAAAAACGCCTAAAACTGGGCTTACGCAGTCAAAATTTGAGCAAGAATCAACTAACCGCGCGATTAAATCCTTTGGAATTTGCGCTCTTGCGACATCGCTTACCAAGACGTATTCGGATTTGACCAAATTTAGGGCGTTTGAGAGTGAAATTTGCCTCTCACTTCCGCCGGCGCAGTAGGTAAAATCATCGCAAATTCGGCGCATATAGGGAATTTCGTCTGAATTTGCCACGATTATTATCTCTTTAAAACCAAATTTTTCCTTAAAATCTTTCGCGACGTGCAGCCAAAGTGGCTCATCGCCAACGCGCAGCCATTGCTTTTTAACGCCCAAATTTAGGCGCGTCGAGTTTCCAGCAGCGAGCAAAACGGGCGTCAAATCAACCAAAAATCGTCCTTTTAAATGTGAAATAAAATCACTATTATACATTATAAAAGTTTGTTTTTATCTTTTTTTGATATAGTTTTGAAATTTAAAAAGCGAAAATTTTAATCAAATTTAAGGCAATAAATGAGTAAAAATGAGATTTTGAAATCCCTTGAAATGGTGATTTATCCCGGTTTTAAAAAAAGCGTGGTCGAGTTTGGATTTGTCAAAAACATCGATGAAAAAAATGGTGAAATTTCGCTCGAAATTCCATCAAACAAGCCCGAAGTGAGCGAAAATTTGAGGCGCGAGATTGGTAAAATTTTGCCAAATTTCAAAGTTTTGATTAAGACGCCTCAAATTCCAGACGAGCCAAAACCTGCTAAAAATAACATTGCGCCCACAATTAGGCACTTTGTGATGGTTTCAAGCGGCAAAGGTGGCGTTGGAAAGAGCACAACGACGTTAAATTTGGCGATTAGTGCCGCAAAATTGGGCAAAAGAGTGGGCTTGCTTGACGCTGACATTTACGGCCCAAATATTCCGCGAATGATGGGCGAAACGGGCAAAAAGCCGCAATTAAAGGGCGAGCGCATCGAGCCAATTTTGTCGCACGGAATTAAGATGATTAGCATGGGCGTTTTGGTTGATGCGCAAAATGCCATTTTATGGCGCGGCGCGATGATTATGGGCGCGATCAAACAGCTCCTAACTGACGTGGATTGGGGCGAGCTGGATATTTTGTTTATCGATATGCCCCCTGGCACGGGCGATGCGCAGATTACGCTCGCGCAAAGTGTGCCAGTAAGCGCTGGTGTGTGCGTCACGACGCCGCAGGTTGTGGCCCTCGATGATACCGCTAGAAGCCTCGATATGTTCGTTAAATTGCACATTCCGATCGCTGGAATTGTCGAAAATATGAGTGGATTTTTGTGCCCAGATAATGGCAAAGAGTACGCGATTTTTGGCAAAGGCGGCAGCGAGCGCTTGGCGCGGGAATTTCAGACTGAAATTTTGGCTGAAATTCCAATCGAAATGGAGATTAGAGAGTGCGGTGATGAGGGGCGTCCGGTGAGTTTTTATCATCCAAATTCCCTTAGTGCGCAAAGATTTGAAACAGCGGCGATTAGACTGAACGATTTTTTGGACTTAATTGAGAAAAACAATTTGGCGGACAATTCCCAAATTCAGCCAAGATAGGAGCGAAAAATGAAAAATATCAAAAATATGGACGATTTTAACGAATTTGTAAAGAAAATTCAAAAAGAGAATTTTTATAGAGAGCCCATTGCATGGGGATTTTGCCGCAGTGAGAAGGGCAGAGTCGAGGCAAATAGGACTTTGAGTGCCTCTTTTGCGGTGGTAAATTATAAGGAAAACAATGGCTCCGCAGCCGTGATTTTATGGGCATTAAACGAATACGCGACCAAAAAAAGCCAGACGCTAGATGTTGGCGGCAGCGAGCTAGTTTTCACGCTAAATGAGAAGGTTTTGGATAAAATTATCAAAGTTTTTGAGTTTTTGATAGATGAAACTGGCGGCGAAAAGCACCGAAATTTGCAGAATTTGCTCATCATGAAAGAGGTGATTGAGGCTTCAAGCGAATTTGAAGATGACCCAAATCACGAATTCCGCGTCGCTTTTATGTTCGCGGACGAGCTGGCTAAAAGCGTTGAGGTGGCGTATTTGAAGCTCTATTTGCTCTCGCTCAATAAAGTCGCGATTAGAAGCCTAAATTTGAATGGAATTTTCGCGCTGTTGCCGAATTTAGCGTGGGATGAGTACTCAAAACCGTTCGAATTGCAATGGCTGCGCGAAAATGAAATTTGGCTAAAAATGAATGGAATTTACCCAAAAATCTCAAGCGTCGATAAATTTCCGCGCTATCTAAGCCACGTAATTCCTGCTGATAATGTGCGAATTCTAGATGACGCAAAGGTCAGAATGGGCGCAAGTTTGGGCGCTGGAACGACCATAATGCCAGGGGCTAGCTACGTAAATTTCAACTCCGGCACAACTGGCGGTGCGATGGTTGAGGGCCGAATTTCAAGCTCAGTCATCGTAGGCGAGGGCACCGACATCGGCGGCGGAGCTAGCATTTTAGGCGTCTTAAGCGGCACAAACGGCAATCCAATCAGCATCGGCAAAAGATGCTTACTTGGCGCAAATTCCGTAACTGGAATTCCGCTTGGAGATGACTGCATTGTCGATGGTGGAATCGCCATTTTAGAGGGCACGAAGGTCTTTATTAGCGAAAAAGAGCGCGCAAATTTGGCAAAAGTGAATGCGGATTTCAAATTTGACCGCGAAATTTACAAAGGCTTAGAGCTTGCTGGACTAAACGGACTTCACTTCCGTCAAAACAGCCAAAATGGCCAAATCACCGCAAGTTTGAGCAAACGCGCAATCAAATTAAACGAGGATTTGCACTAGATGTTTGAGACGCAAAATTTAACGATGCGATACGCCTCAAAGCTCCTTTTTGAAGACATTAACCTCAAATTTACAAAGGGCAATCGATATGGGCTAATTGGCGCAAACGGCGCAGGAAAGACGACATTCCTAAAAATCCTAAGCGGCGAAATCGAGCCGAGTGCGGGCGAAGTACTCTTTGACAATGGCCTAAAAATCGGCGTCCTAAACCAAAATCAGTTCGCATTCGAGGAGTATTCTTTAAAAGATGCCGTTTTGCTGGGCAACAAACGCCTTTATGACGCGGTCAAAGAGAAGGAAAAACTCTACGAGAGTGCCGAATTTACCGATGAAATCAACGATCGCTTGAGTGAGCTTGAAATTATTTGCGCCGAAGAGGATCCGAATTATGAGTATGAGACGCGAATTGAGCGCATTTTGACCTCACTTGGGCTAACTGAATTTGACAAAAAAATGAGCGAAATTGAGAATTCGGAGAAATTTAAGGTCTTGCTGGCGCAAGTTTTATTCCCAAAACCGGACATTTTGTTTTTAGACGAGCCGACAAATAACCTTGACATCGATGCTATCGCGTGGTTGGAGGATGAATTAAACCGCCACGAAGGCACAATTGTCGTTATCAGTCACGATAGACACTTCTTAAACCGCGTTTGTACGCACATTTTGGACGTTGATTTTAAGAAGATTCGCCTATTTACGGGCAATTACGACGACTGGTACATCGCTGCAAATTTGATCTCAAAGCAAAATGAGTTAATTCGCGAAAAAAACCAAAAAGAGCGCGATGAATTGGAGAAATTCATCGCCCGTTTTAGCGCGAATGCAAGCAAAGCCAAGCAAGCCACAAGCCGCCAAAAACGCCTAGAAAAGCTAGAAATCGCCGAAATTCCAATTAGCTCGCGCCGAGATCCGAGCATTTTGTTTCGTTTAGGGCGCGAAATCGGAAATGAAATTTTGGAGCTAAAGTCCGTAAATAAGAGCTTTGGCGAGAATTTGATCTTAAATGATTTCAGTCTCAAACTCGAAAAAGGCGATAAAATCGCGATTGTCGGCCGAAATGGTGTGGGTAAAACTACGCTTTGTAAGGTGATTTTGGGGCTTTTAAATGCCGATTCTGGCAGCGTTCATATGGGCGCTACGATCGAGCCTGGATATTTTGCGCAGGATACGACGTCGCTTTTAAAAAGCGAGCTCAAACTCTATGATTTTTTGCAAAGTGAGAAAAATCAGGATTTAGACGAAATTCGCAAATGTCTTGGTCGCATGCTTTTTAGCGGTGCGGAGCAGGAAAAAAGCGTCGATGCGCTAAGTGGCGGCGAAAAGCACCGCGTGGCGCTTAGTAGGTTGATGCTGGAGCGCCCAAATTTGCTTGTTTTAGACGAGCCAAATAATCACCTTGACCTAGAGGCGATCATCGCGCTTGGCGAAGCGCTTTACAAGTACCAAGGTAGCGTCATTTGCGTCAGCCACGACCGCGAAATGATCGATGCCTTTGCGAACCGAATTTTGCACTTTAAAGGAAACGGCGAGATTATCGATTTTAGAGGCACTTTCGAAGAGTATAGAGAGAGTTTAGGAATTGATGAATAACTGCTCAAATTTGCGAATTTGGGCTTTTTAAGGATAAAAATGGAAAATGTGACGCTTAGTTTGCCGATTGTTGTGGCTTTTGTGGCCTATTCTTGCTTGATGCTTGGGATTGGATTTTACTTTTACCGCCAAAATAAGAGTGCTGAGGACTATTTTTTGGGCGGCAGAAAGATGGGGCCGTGGGTTTCGGCGCTGAGTGCTGGTGCGAGCGATATGAGCGGATGGCTTTTAATGGGGCTTCCTGGTGCGCTTTATGTTGGCGGTTTGGTCGAAGCCTACATCGCGATTGGCCTAACTGTGGGAGCGACCTTGAATTGGCTCTTTGTCGCCAAGCGTCTGCGCTCATTTTCAGGGTTTAAAGAGTGCATCACGATTCCAGATTATTTCGAGGCGCGATTTAGCGATAATACCCATATTTTACGGGTTTTGTGCGCGATCGTGATTTTGCTGTTTTTTACTTTTTATGTAGCAGCTGGCCTTGTGGGTGGCGCGAAACTGTTTGAGGCGACGTTTGGTTTGCCATATATGAGTGCGCTTACGATTGGGACGCTAATTATCGTGATTTACACATTTTTAGGCGGTTACAAGGCGGTTTGCTGGACAGATATGCTGCAAGGGATTTTGATGCTGTGTGCGCTTTTAATTGTCGCTTTTACGATGCTTCATCACCTTGGTGGCTGGAGTGAAGCGAAAAAATTCATCTCAAATTCCGATAATTCGGGCAAAATTCTCACCGAATATAAAGCCAAAATTCCAGAAATAATCGAAAAAATTCGCGCAAACGAAGACGCAAGTGGCGAAATTTTGGCGATTATCATCGAGCTTGAAAACGCAAAAGACCTAAAATTAAAGAACGGAGAGCAAATTTACTTCGTTAAAGATGTCATCCAAAACATCAAAGACGCCAGCGAAAATAACGATAAAATCGCGCTTGCGGACAATTTGCGCCTGATTGCAAATTCGAACCCAGCCACAAATCGCTTAAGCTTTTTTGCCGGAGTGTCGTTTATCGGCTTTTTATCGGCATTTGCGTGGGGTTTGGGCTATTTTGGGCAACCGCACATTTTGGTGCGATTTATGTCCATAAAATCGGTCAAAGACATCGCTGCAGCCACCACAATCGGCATTTCATGGATGGCGCTAAGCCTTTTTGGGGCGTGCGCAATCGGTCTTTTGGGTGTCGCGTACATCAATAAATTTGACCTCACTCTAAGCGATCCGGAAAAAATCTTCATTGTCATGAGCCAACTTTTATTTAATCCTTGGATGGCTGGCGTGCTTCTAAGCGCCATTTTAGCGGCGATCATGAGCACCGCTAGCTCGCAGCTTTTAGTCTCTAGCTCGACAATCGTCGAAGACTTTTACCGCCGCGCATTCCGCATAAAAGCGAGCTCCGAGCGCGTCATGATGCTAAGTCGCATCGGCGTTTTAGCAGTCTCAATCATTGCATTCATGATCGCTACCAAGCGCGATTCTAGCGTGCTTTCGATCGTTGCTTACGCTTGGGCTGGTTTTGGTGCTAGTTTTGGTTCAGTCATGCTATTTTCGCTTTTTTGGCGCAAAATGTCGCGTTTTGGGGCAGTTTCTGGCATCGTAATGGGCGCAATCACCGTTGTTTTGTATAAAAACTACATCGGTGAAGCGATCGGAATCCCAGTTTATGAGATCGTGCCAGGATTTTTAGTCGCCTCAATCTCAATCATAATCGCAAGCCTCATCAAGCCCGCAAACGAGCAAGAATCGCAAAATTACGACGATTTGATTGATAGTGTTAAAAAGGGATTTTAGCGCCAAATTTGGGCGAATTCGGCCCAAATTTGAGATTTAATTATTTCGCAGCGACTTTATTTAGGATTCCTAACGCATTTATTGCGCGCGGATAGCCAATATATGGGATTATCTGCGATAAAATTCTGATTAAAAATCCGCGATCATTGCCGAGTCGGATGTTGCCCTTGATATGGTCATTTAGCTCGGCTCCGCAGTCGCCAAACGCCAAAAGAAGGCAAAATGTCACCATCTCGCGCTCTTTTAAATTTAGCCCGTCGCGCGTGTAAAAATCGCCGAAGCAGTTCGCCGTGATCCACTCGTTTAAATGCCTTGTTTCGGTGCGTCCAGCTTTATAAAAGTCCGCCATATCGCTGCCGAAGATTTGAACTTGCATTTTAGCGCCCATTTTTAGGCGTGTGCTTTTGGTTACGTTTGATTGCGTAGCGGGCGGAGTGTCGATTTTTAGGTCGCTAAAGATTTTATTGCACGCTTTGATAAATGGATAAACGTGCCCGATGCCTAAATATGGGACTCCTTGATAGATTATCTCTTTGATTTTTATTGGTGTGAGGCCGAAATTTAGCGCCGCAGGAATCATAATACGAAAAACTTCCAAATTTCCAGCTCCCAAAAGTGCGCTCAAAATCGCGATAAATCTCGTTTCATCGCCGATGTAATCGGAATTTACAACTTCGTCAAATGCGAAATTTGCGAAAATTTCGGCAAATTCAGAGTCATATCTGATGAAATCTTCGTCAATTTCGCCAAACATCTTTAAATAGTAGTTTTTCGCCTTGCTTGAGACTTCCATGAAATTTCCTTTAAAAAAAGCCTAAATTTCGTGCGAAATTTAGGCCAGAGAAGAGTTACATAAGATTTAAACTATTGTACATATCGTCCAAAAGTAGGAATTTTTTATCTAGTGCGCCCTTATAGAAAGGCTCTAGATCGTCTTGGTAAGCCTTTTTGAAAAAGCCCTCTTCGCTCAATTCGTAGATTGCGCTATTTACAGCTTTGATGAGCGCTTCGTTTGACTTCTCAACGCCAGGAGCGATGAATGTGAAATTGCCTAAAATTGGCAACGAAGTCTCCAAATTCATATCCATCAAAGGAAGAGTTGCGTTTAAAATGTTTGTGTGCAAATACGCCTTTGCTACGCCATTTTCAAGCTTCATGAAGCAATCTTTTGTGTTTTCGCAAGGGACAGTCTCCCAATTTTTGCTCTTCGCAAAAGCCTCGCTCGTGCTGCCAGGAACGACCAAAACAGGAATTCCATTCACATCATCAATTGAGTCGATGTTTGCATCCTTTTTGCTTACAAGCGCCTCATTATTCGTTAAATATGGCGCACCGAAAAGCACCTTTTGCGCACGCTCAGGCGTGATTGAAAAGTTCGCGATCATTACGTCAGCTTTGTTTTCATCCAAAAATGGAATTCTATCTGCCGCATTGACGCCAACTAACTCAACCTGCGCATCAGGACCGATGATTTTTTTGGCGATTGCGTTTGCTAAATCCACTTCAAAGCCCACAAATTCGCCATCAACTAGCTGCGAATAAGGCGGCTGGCTGAAACGAACGCCGATGCGGATCTTTTTGTTCGCCAAAATCTCTTCCAAAGTGTCGGCAAAACCGAGCAGGCACAGTGCCGTCAGAAGAAATAATTTCTTCATTTTTTTACCTCTCTTTCTAAAAATTTAACGAATTATAATATAAAATTTTAAATAAACAAAAAAAAAAAAAAAACAATTTTTAAAATTCCATTTCTAGGCAGTTTTGAGGGTGAAAATCATTAAAAGATTACGACAAAATTTCTATCAAATTTTGGCGAAATTTGATAAAAAAAATGACAAAATTTAGGCAAATTTCTGAAAAATTAAATTTAGACTTAAGTTTCGGCGGAATTTTAGGGAATTCCCTAAGAAATTCCCTAAATTTGTAATTCTTTACTCTTTTGGCGCGGTCATATCCTCTGGGCGGACCCATTTGTCGAATTCTTCCGCAGTGAGCAAGCCCGAATTTATCGCCTCTTCGCGTAAAGTCGTGCCGTTTTTATGCGCTGTTTTGGCGATTTTAGCTGCGTTTGCGTAGCCGATATGCGGATTTAGCGCGGTTACAAGCATCAAGCTTTCGTGGAGAAGTTTGTCGATTTTTTCTTTGTTAGCTGTGATTCCTGCGGCGCAGTGTTCATCAAAACTAATCATAACGTCGCTAAGTAGGCGAATACTTTGAAGCAAATTGTATGTAATCACCGGTTTAAAGACATTTAGCTCGAAATTTCCTTGGCTTGCGCCCACGCTAATGGCGACGTGATTTCCCATCACTTGGCAAGCGACCATTGTAACGGCCTCGCATTGAGTTGGATTTACTTTTCCTGGCATGATTGAGCTGCCTGGCTCATTTTCTGGAATGTTAATCTCGCCGATGCCGCATCTCGGCCCGCAAGCAAGCCAGCGAATGTCATTTGCGATTTTCATCAAATTTGAAGCCAAGCCATTTAGCGCGCCGCTTAAGAAAACTTCGGCATCGTGGCTTGTTAGGCCATGAAATTTATTCGGATGAGATTTAAATTTATACTCAGTTTTTGTCATTGAATTTAGCTCGTCGCTTACCATTTCGCTAAATTTCGGATGCGAATTTAGCCCGGTTCCAACCGCTGTACCGCCGATTGCAAGCTCCTCTAAAAAGCTCATAGTTGCCTTTATTTGGTCTCTACTTGCCTTCAGCATGTGCGCATAACCGCTAAATTCTTGCCCCAAAGTAAGCGGCGTGGCATCTTGCAAGTGCGTACGGCCGATTTTAACGAGATTTGCAAACTCTTTTGACTTCGCCTCAAGCGTTTTTAAAAGTCTCTCCAAAGCTGGGAAAAGTTGCTTTTGAAGCTCCAATACAAAGGCGATTCTCATCGCTGTTGGATATGTGTCGTTTGAACTTTGGCCCTTATTTACGTGATCGTTTGGATGGACGAAATTCGGATCTTTCACATCTGGTTTGTTGCGAAAATCCGCGCCCAAAATCTCCATCGCGCGGTTTGAGATGACTTCGTTCATGTTCATGTTTGATTGCGTTCCAGAGCCGGTTTGCCAGACGACGAGTGGGAAATTTCCCTCCAATTTTCCAGCTACGATCTCATCGCAAGCGTCGCAAATCGCCTTTGTTCTGGCATCATCAAGTCTTTTTAGTTTGTTATTTACCACTGCGCAGGCTTTTTTAAGATAAGCAAACGCGCTAATCACCTCTCTTGGCATCGTCTCCAACCCCACGCCAATGCGGAAATTTTCGCTACTTCGTTGAGTTTGCGCAGCCCAATATTTCTCGTTAGGCACCTTGATTTCGCCCATTGTGTCTTTCTCAATGCGATAATCCATGATTTCTCCTTTTGAAAAAATTTACAAAATTATAGGATAATTTGGATTAAATTCTTATGATTCGCCTTTTGAAATTTAGAGCGAGCGAATTATCTCACGCACTATTTTTAGGCACTTTTGGGCGGAATTTACATCCAATTTTTCATGCGTTGTGTGCGGAGAAAAAATATTTGGCCCAATCGAAGCGGCTCTCAAATTTGGATTATTTTCCAAAAAAATCCCACACTCTAACCCGGCGTGAATCGCTTTAAATTCGGCATTTGCGTGAAATTTGCGCACGATTTCTAAAACGCGCGAATTAAACTCATCAATTTTTGGCTCCCACGGATTTGATTGATTTTCAAATTTGACCGCAAAGCCGCAAATCTGGGCAAGCGCGCCAATTTCAAATTTGAGATTTTCTAGCCCCTCAACGCTCATCGCTCGCGGAAAAATTTCAATTTTTATTTTTTCATCTTCTTGCGTTAGAATTGAGAGATTAGCGCTATTTTTAGGGCTTTTCACGCTTTCATCATATTCATAAACACCTTGATGAAACGCACAAAGAAAATCCAAAATTTGCGCACTTTCGTTTAGAATTTCACGCTCGCAAATGCCTAAATTTCGCGCTTTTATAAAATCTGGAAATTCAGGTTCATTTTTAAAAACCGCCACGCAGCGCGCAAAAACTGGAATTGAATTATGCCTTTCGCCACCCGAAATTTCGGCCACTTCGCCGCCATTTTCGCGCACAAATTTCGCCATCACCTTAATCGCATTCGGAATATTTTTGGCGATCTCGATGCCGCTGTGTCCGCCTGGGAATTCAGCTGTTTTTAGCTCGTAGAAATTGCCCATTTTAAGGGACTTTGTAAGCATTTTTTCTAAGCGCAAATCAAGTCCGCCCGCGCAGCCAATGCAGACTTCATCTTCAGTCTCACTATCAAGATTCAGCAAATTTGGGGCTTTAAAAGCAAATTTACACTCGCTAGCGCCCATACAACCGGACTCTTCGTCATTTGTGAAAAGAATTTCCAAATCATCAAATTCTCTCATCATCGCCATACAAATGGCGATTCCGATGCCATTATCTGCGCCAAGACTTGAATTATTGGCACTCATAAAGCCATCACTCTCGATAATCTCGATTTCTGGGGCATTTCCAACGCAAACCATATCGTAATGCGCCTGCAGACAGACCTTTGGCGCGCCTTTGAATGCATGAATATTTCCCGCTTCGTCAAATTCGCGCGCAAACCCGCAAGAATCGCAAAATTCCAGCAAAAAATCGCGCAATTTTTTCGTCTCAAAAGTGCAGTGCGGAATGCGCGAAATTTGGCGGAAAAAGCCCAAAAAATCCTCATTTTTCTCCATTTTTCAAACCTTTTTAAAAAAATTTTTGTTAGTATAGCAAATTAAGGAAAATTTATGCTTGATGAAATCAGAAAAAATGCGCTCAAAGCCCTAAATTTCAAGGATAACGCGGAGATTCTTGCTCAAATTTCTGCGCTTAGAAAATGCGAGTGCGAGTGCGAATTTGGCGATGTTGTGCGGATAAAAAGCGAAAATGTGAGTGAAAATTTCAAGGCGCAAATTCGCCAGACTGCCCTAAATTTGCGGCCTTGGCGAAAGGGGCCGTTTGAGATTTTTGGCACGTTTATCGATAGCGAGTGGCAAAGTTTTATGAAATTTAATCTTTTGCGAACTAAAATGGCGCTTGAGAATAAAATTGTCGCCGATGTTGGCTGTAATAACGGCTATTATCTTTTCAAAATGCTCTCACAGCGCCCAAAAATGCTGGTTGGCTTTGATCCGAGTGTGCGGACGTTTTTGCAGTTTAAATTCCTCGATAAATTCATCTCCAGCGGCATAAAATACGAGCTTTTGGGCGTCGAGCATTTGGGAATTTACGAGCATAAATTTGACACGATTTTTTGTCTGGGCGTGCTCTATCACAGGAGCGATCCGATTAAATGCCTAAAAATGCTCAAAAACGCGCTAAATCCTGGCGGCGAGGTCTTTTTGGATACGATGTATTTGGATATGGATGGTGATTTTTGTTTAAGCCCAAAAGAGCGATATTCTAAGATACCAAACATCTACTTTATTCCCACAATTTCGGCTTTGCAAAACTGGTGTGAGCGCGCGAAATTTGCTAAATTCGAAATTATCGCGACTAAAGAGACTGATTTAAACGAGCAGCGAAAGACGGAGTGGATTTTTGGCGAGAGTTTGGGCGAATTTTTAGACGCCAATGACCGCAGTAAGACAGTCGAAGGCTATCCGGCGCCAAAAAGAGTTTATGTAAAGGTTGGAATTTGATGACAGCAGGAAGGGCAAAAACCGCATTTTTAGTGCTTTTATCACTCTATTGTGTCTGCGCGTTTGCTAGCACCGCAGCGTATCAAGTAGCGCACGGATTAATCGTGCTTTTTGCGATTTGGCACGTTTTTTATTACCGAAATTTGGGCGTTTTAAAAGAAATTTTCAGCAAAAACCGCGAAATGGTGGCACTTTTTTGCATTTTTACGCTATTTTTGTGCGTCTCGACACTCTTAAATCAAGAATTTGTAAGCAAAAAATCAAATTCACATTTAGCGCTTTTTGTGCTCAGGTATGGCGCAGTTTTCGCGATTTTGTGCTATTTTTACAGATTGCAATATTTCAGCAAAAAATTCCTCATAAATTTGATGCTTTTTAGCGTTTTGATTATCCTATTTGGCGGCATTTACGAGCTTTTGTTCGGCGAATTTAACGGCAGCATCAAGGGATTTTTCTCATTTCGCAACACCTTTGGCTTTTTTTGCGGGCTTGGGCTGGTTTTTGCGCTCGTTTTTATCGACAAAAATCTCGCCAAAATCGCATTTGCGACGCTTTGCGCGATTTTTCTAGCACTCTCTTTTCAGCGCTCAGCGTGGATCGCAGCGTGCGCAGGAATTTTCCTTTATTACGCATTTGTGAAGAAATTCTCCAAATTTGACATCCTTGTTATCTGCTCATTTTGTTTTGTTGGGCTATTTTTGTACGAATTTTATGAGCCGTTTAGAGAGCGAGTTTTGGACCTTTTAAGCGGCAAAAGTTCTGGACGCAATGAAATTTGGAAATTCGCGATTGAAAAAATCAAACTAAGCCCTATTTTTGGTTACGGGCTTGATAGTTTTACTGCGGTTTCTGAGAGCAAATTTTATTACGGCGGCTTGGTCACTAGGCCACACAATTTAGAGCTTCATCTGCTTTTTGATAGCGGAATTTTGGGCTTTTTGGCATATTTTGGGATGATTTTTTACACATTTTACTATCTTTTCAAGGCAAAAAAGTGGCCGATATTGCCAATTTTAGGCTATTATTTCGCGATTATGCAGTTTGATTACACGCCGCACATGTCATCAAAACAGCTTAGCATTCTGGCAATGGTGCTATTTTTGCTCTTTTCTGACAAATTTAAGCCAAAAGGCGAAATTCAATGAGCAAAGCAAAAAGCTGCGTCGATGGCGCGATTTTGGTCTTTTTGATGATTTTTTTCATCACTGAGCACCACTATGAATTTACAGCGATAAAAAATCTATCCCTCTATCTTTGCCTATTTTTGGCGCTTTTAAGCCTTGGAATTTGGCGCAGCGAGGGGATAGAAAATCTCAAATTTAACTTCAAAAACACCAAATTTGCGCTCATTTTCGCGCTCATTTTTCTCATTTATTCGTGTGCGGTTTCGATTTTTCCTTACACTTCGCTTGAGAATTTCAATCCTCTCGGCAAGTGTTTTAGCATGTATTTTAGGGGCTTGGCGATTATTTTTATCGTTTCGGTTTGGTTTGATGGCAGCAAGAATAAGCTAAAGTGGCTATTTATCGCGATTTTGATGGCTTTTGTGTTTGTGAGTGTCTATTTTTTGGAGCATTTCATTAGATTTTATGACGAGGTGAGCGTACGACCGGATAAACTGCGTGATGATGGCACGATTTACCGCAGCTACGCGGTTTTTGTCGATAGATTTTTAGCCTTTGGAATCGCTGGAATTTTCATCTTCAAAAACAAATTCCTAAAAATCGCGGTTTTCCTGCTTTGCGTTTTTTTGCCTATCGTTATGGACATTTACACAGGTGCGCGCGGCAGCTATTTGGCGGCACTTTGCGCGATTTTTGGCTTTGCGTTTTTTATCGCGATTAAGCACAAAAATCTCGTAAAATGGCTGGCTTTGAGCATCTTTTTGGGCGGAATTTGCGTCGGCGTTTTTGCCGCAAATTCCGATGCTTTCGAGCGCAAAATGTCGCAGCGCACCAACATCACATCAAACCGCACAGCCCTAGCCAAAGAGCGCGTGCCGCTATTAATCCAGAGCGGAAAGGCTATTTTTGGGCTCGGACACGGATATGTGCAGTATGATAAATTCCTAAGCGACCAAAAAGCGGCCGGCAAAACCGTGCATTTCGAGCGCAAATCGGTCTATAAAAACGCCGAATTTCACTTTTTTAATGACGAGCCATTTTTTATCGGAAATGCGTTTTATTACGGATTTGTGGGCTGCGCGATGCTTTTTGCGTGGTTTTGTTTTTTGCTTTTTTCGAGCTTTAAAGGCTATCAAAAAACGGGCGAAATCCTCTATCTAGCGCTATTTTTGTCGGTTTTGTGCTATTTTGGCATTAGAGGCATTTTTGAATGCACGAATTTGCAAATTTTATATCTGTTTTACATGAGCGCATTTTTGGTGATGATCAATTCAAAAGTGGCTAAAAATGGTGCTTATGAGTGAAATTCATCGTAAATTTCCTGCACAAAATTTACGATTTTTTTGTAATTTTCATCGCTAAGCGCGTAATATTGGCTCGCATCGCGGTTTGTAACTGTGTCAAAAACCGCAGTAAAGGGCTCTAGCTCGCTATGTTTTATAATCAAAGTCCTATTTACGCCTCTTTGCTCGCTATCAAAACACGGCCCCATAAAGCAAATCGTAGGCACATTTTGAGCATCGGCGATATAGTAATTTCCGGTGTCTGTCGAGATATAAAGCTGCATCAAACCCTCATAAAATGGCAGTTCGTAAAGATAAGTTTTGCCGATTAGCGAAATTATCTCAACATTTCGCGTATTCACCGATTTTAAGGGCTCTAGCTCGCTCATTTCGGCGCCAAAAACATAGACCTCCAAATCAAAATTACTCAAAATCTCAAAAATCGCCTCGAGCGTCTTTGGCGGGAAGGTTTTTATCCTATTTTGGGCGCTCAGGCTAAGGCCGACCTTAAATTTGGGCGAATTTATGAGCGAAATTTCCGGCACAAATCTCGGCTTTTGCGGCGCCTTTTTATATTTTCGCAAATTTGGCGGCAAATTCACCATTTTTAGGTACGTCTCAAGCGTCAGCTGCGCTTTTGTATGCTCAA
>Ga0065711_1033991_pt1 | contig 24466 bp, 12 predicted proteins | sample Hoacrofraction12_FD_59098 | JGI IMG/M metagenome (GOLD analysis project Ga0065711, IMG submission 59098) | Hoatzin crop microbial communities from Cojedes, Venezuela - Epithelial fraction 12 v2 (version 2) | ecosystem: Host-associated > Birds > Digestive system > Esophagus > Crop | place...
CCCCCCCCCCCCCCCAAATCAACTCCACATATAGCCATATAGGGATATTATTAGCAATTATCTCTTCTGTAAAATTGGAAATTAACTTTGGCGTGAACATAGCCATCTTTGAAGGGAGTCTCAGGCTGTAAGTCTGCACATTCGTGCTGGATGGGGAGATACGGGGAAGTCTGATCTGCTGGTGTGGCATGTCTCCAGCAGAGAGCTCCGCTGAAAGCCAAGTGCCACAAGGGGAGAAGATGTTATCACATCTGGCTCCAGGAAGCCACTGCACACTGCATGAAGGCCACAGGGTGTGCCTAGTCTTTCTCTGGAGACACTGCCTTTCAGAGAGATAACGTGTGGGAAAATGCACTTGCTTGTTTCCTTCTGAAGGAGCAGTTGTTTGGTGTACAAAGTGCTCTCACTGCAGACCTCTTGGATTGTTTGACAGTGCCTTGACAGGAACGATCCTGGTTTCTTCCAATAGACATTGGTGTACTAGTGTTATTGTGTACATATGTAAAATAAAGAACACTCCCTAACCCCCCCAAAAAATCCCCAAGCAGCTGCTTTACAAAGGCAACTTTTTTTCTCATGTGTGCCTCCAGTGGAGAGTTGGCAGAAATATTGCTGTAGTTCATTGATTGTAAGAATTTTGGCTGAGTAAGATATAAATTTTGGCATCTAAATCCTCACTAAAATACCCAAATAAAGAGACAGTTTTCTCAATAGTGTTAAGTAATCAGCGGTAATGGCTAGAGGTCAGCAGGGATAACCAGTTATGAGTACACTTTTGAAATCTGGTCACAGTCTTTAACAGCTAACAGTTAATATCTTCTGTGAAGGTCAAGAAGACATTCTGTGTAATGGTACGATTAAAAAAAAAACCCTAAAATAATAATTAGCCAGTAATTGCAAGCTTTGACCGAATTCTACCTCCACTTGTTCAGAGTACATGAAAGGAGGAGTATTTTGAATTCTGCAGCTATAATTACACTTTTGACTTGGAAAGGGTTGCTCACGGGTAGTAAATCCACAACTTGAGATGAGTGTTAGCTGTGGAGGAATGTTCATTGATGGTAAAAAAGATTCATTTGATGGTAAACACTGAGCTGACTCAAGTGAGGCTTTACCTAGAAAGTCCCATGTTCTCTCTATCAGAATGGGTTATATGGTTTTCAGTAGTTGAATTAAGCCATGAAATTGTAAAGTCCAGCTTCTAAAACCGAAATATAGCAGTGTAGAAATGTTTAGCACTACTGGAAAGACTGTGTTTCTAACTTTGCCTTTTTCCAAACCTGTATTAATGAAGTAAAACAGCCACTGAATGCATGGATATTCTTTCTTTCTGATGCATGTATTACTATGCACCTAGAAAATTGGAAGAGCAAAGTGCTATGTTTATTGTATAGTCGGAAAATCTCAGGTGATGACCTAAGCAACTGCTAGTTTTCCTCCATTACACACAACAAACATTTCTATTGTGTTTGATGAAGTTGATTGCTTAGGTAAGACAAAGTCCATCTGCAGAATCGTTGCTCCCAGATGGAGGAAGTTCATGTTTACTTCATAAACCTTTTTCTTTCTCTTTTTATTCTTCATTTTTCCCCCAAGATCTGTAACTAAGGTATAAAATCAATTTGAGAAGAATTTCGGTCAATTATTTTTGGCCCCAGCAAAAAATAACACAAGGTTTACTATTATCAGCTACAGTATGCAGTCTCCAATAGACTAAGACCATATCCATTTAGAATCATGGAAATGTGAGAACAAAAGGATCTCAAAGTAATACTTCTTCATGTCAGTTCCATTGCCAATGTAGGATTATTCCCTGCAGTACATATTTAATAAAATTAATTTTAACAAACTACTAGAAAGTGAGGATTTGTTAGTGGTCTTATCATCATAGTCAAAATATTTAGATTCCACCACTTGACAGTCTTGGCAAGGTTATGTCAAGCTGTAACCTATCTTAGGTAGATAAACAGACTGCAATACTTCTTGAATTTGGACGACATCTTCAGCTGGTGAAACTCCGTGGAATGCACAATCTGGCCTTCTACCATTTTTTATGATTTTGGAGTGTCTTCAAAATGGTCTGCTAGATTTGTAAGGTAGTTGTGGCCTGAAAATTATTTTGGTGATGCTGAGGAAAAAAACAGCCCACATATCACCAGTATATAGCAGTTTCCTCCCTTTCCTTGGCTAAAAATGAGGTATGCTGTGAGTAAGTTGAGCAAAACAGACTACTAAAATATATTGTTGCTGCGGTCTGACAACCTTTTTTGGAAAAAGGAAACAATGCCTGAGATGTAGTTAAAAAACTATTCATATATGGTGATCATACTGCTTTTACTGAGTACATAAATGTTGCTAGACAGAGAGGAATCCTTACGTCAGGTTACAAATAGTTAACCTGGAGAAACTTTGCTCCCCCAAGAAAAATAAATGCATAGTCACTTACTCTGAACAAAGTCCCGTGCAGCTGGGATGTTTTACTCCTTGGCCTTAAAGAGTTAGTCAGTTTCTCCAAGGACAGTCTTTTTAATAATGGAAGACATCTGGGGACATTTTATTCAATTTTTCTATATGGGGAACAAAGTGATACATGTCATTAGCTTGTATTCACTGATTCTTACAACTTCACTTTCTTCTGTCATAGGCATGACACAAGCTTATCTAGATATTAAGGGCCATCTTAGTTTCTTCCTTCATTCCCTCTTTTGCTGGGCATTCAGTAGTCTGAATACAGAATACAACAGCAGCAGAGCCAACAGCAGCTCAGGTATAGGAGAAAAGAGGACTCAAGAAGAAAAGAAAGAAATAGGGCTGAAGCCACTTCAGTTATGTTGCACTAAGGAGTAAATTAGGAGATCAGCAAACAGGCTTGAGTGCATGTTTCTGTCTACTGGAGATACCCCTAATGCCCTATTGCTGTTGCTGAATTCAAACATGAGAGTCTGGATCCCTTCTTCAGCTGCCATGAAGAGACCTGCGCTGCTCCGTAGCAAAAGCTTGTGCTTGCCTCAGGATGAGAAGACAGCATGAAGAAGTTGCACTTAGAGAGAGTGGCTAAAGCACAGCTGTAGCTTCTGTTAAAGTGTAACCAAGAGAAGAGGGCTCTGTCAAAAACAAATCTTTGGTCCAAGTTAACAGTCTCTCCCTCAGAGAGTGCCCTGTTGGCTGTTGACTGCCTTAGTTCCTCCCAGAGGAAATTCCTTGGCACATAATTGCTATAACAAAAAATACTCTGAATGGCTTGAGCTTGGCAGTGCCAGACAGCATCCCTGAAAACTGTGCGCAGCCTCTTGTGGCGCCTCTTGCAACCTGTAGATACGGTAAGAAGAAGGAAAAAATGGAGGAAAGCAATAAGTTTAGGCTGGCTGGATCTTGTTGCTTCTTCTTTTTACTTGCACTAGGTAGAAGAAGGTAGTGCAGGTGGTTTTCCAGGGATCTTACTGATTCTGTGTAAAATAAGTGAACAGACAACTGGAAAAGGCACGGGTATGCCGCTGGATCCTGGTTTATATACATTTAACGTTTTTCCTCGCAGCTGCAGTTCAGATGACCAAGTTGCTCCTTGCTTATCCCAGCCCTGCTGTGGAGATGGCCTCAGCATGGAAACCACAGTTGAGCTGCTAATGAGCCCTAGGGGTTTCAGGTCACTGTGCAGTGGCTGTTGGTGCAGCACTTTCCTCTCAGAGCGCAAGTCCAGTGAGGACAGCCAGCTGGGGGATATTCCTACAATGGGGGTCGAGAAGGCATCATGTGGGGCCTGCAGTGGAGGAAGCAGCTTCCCTGAGCTTAAAAGAAGGGCTTGCACTGAGCTGACCAAGACAGAAAAGTGAAAGAAGGAATGTGGAAATCCATTTTTAGAAATGACCTTACCACAGTTTATATTGAGCGTCCTGGGTTTTCCTCTGAGTCACGGAGTAGTCAAAAGCCACTTTATGCAGCGTGTGTCCTTGGTGGTCTCTGTGGAGCTTCTCTTGGCTTCAGACAGTGCAATCAGATCTCAGCACAGCATGTGTAGTGCATTCTTGTGGTCATCTCCGCATTCACGTACTGCCACAAAATATTTAACTGAGGTGCCAGCTGTCTACTGCAAGGTGCCGTAACTGTGTGCATCCACCTGCCGGGATTTAGAGCTGACACAGATGATCATCAGCCTGTTACGGACACCAGTCCCCAGTGAACAGCTCTGGTTTTCCACCTTCTAATTATTTTCTCTGCAGAGATGGAACGATCTGTTTCAACAGGGCTCTCCTTGGCTTACAGTCAAGAATGGTTTAAAGTTACAGTATGTTTCTTCTCTTTTTTTTTTTCCTTACCAGGATATAACAGTAGCTTAATGCTTAAACTAGTATTTAAAAAAAAAAAAAAAGATAGGACATCTAAATATTTTTAAAATAAAAGCAGTGTGCCTTAAGTGACATGGTTCATTTGTTAATAAACCTAATTCTGTTTATTAGCATACAAGGGTCACAAGTACAAAAGTCACTGCTCTCTAACTGGCCATGCTGTGAAACTAAACGCATGAAGACTCCTCCATGACAGTGATAAATAAATCGTAATGTTCAAGACTGAAGCTGACAGCTCTGTAACTAGGCACAGCAGCCTTTGTGCTGTGTAGCAGCTGTCTGGGTGACAGGCTTGTTTTCAGTTTGTCATGGAAATGGGTAGGTGGTCTGCTGCATCCAGGGAATCCTGACATGCAGAAATAGGAGCAGGTTTTCACACAAAACAACTAAGGTCGTATGCAAAGCTCACTGAAAGGTGTTCCTGTAACTTTGTCATGTGTGTCCTGCCTTGGAAGAGAAGTAACTAGCTAGATCCCAACTGAACACTAAACGCCTTTTAAAAAATCCTGTATTTTTACCCTCCTTCATTCTTTGAGCTTCATAGAAGTGTTTCAACTTTGGGTATGCTTTTGGTGAGACGGTGCCTAAAAATGTATGTGGGATGGTGCCGTGGGGGTGAGTGGCTTATTCAGTGGAAGCAGAGGCTAAGACTTGGACAGGCTCAGCTATATTTTCAGTAGCCGTTCCTCCCTCCAAGTTACATTGTTCTGCTTGAAAAGAGGTACTGAGACTTCTTAGAAAGCTTTGGTGTCTTTGATGAAAGTGGAGCCTCTGTATAGCAGCTTTTGTGTTCGTAAGGTCTTCAAACCCAGGAAACAACTGCTTTTTCTGCACTGAGTCCAGCTTCAGGGAAAAGGAGACCAAAGACAATTTTGCAAGGTTTCCCTGAATAACCTACCAGACAATCACTCTGGCTTCAGATCTAAATCAGATATACTGGATTTTCATCAAAAAAGGAGTCAGCAGACCTGCTGGAAGGAGAAACTCAGACCTTGTGCATGTGGGTCATAGGTGATTACCTCATGTACTTTTAGCAGTTGTTCTAAACGGTTTCTTCTGTGAATGATGATATTGTAATAAGGTACAGTAGCAAACAAGGTTTCTGTTTGCAGTTCTGTAAAGAGAGGACCAACGCTGTAATGTAAATTTGAGAAAATAAGGTAAGTGTTTGTATTGCCTTACTGCTTAAATATTTGGTGGCATATGTAATAAAATCTATTTTCCCAGAGCTGTGAAGCTTGACGTGTATGTTTGTTTGAACTTTTGGAATATTTCTACCATAATCCCTCAAAACAATACAAGTGCATTCAGAAGACTATGAGTCCCTCAATTGGTAGAATTATTCAGAGTTCAAGCAGGAACAAATCAACTTTGTTTTGCAACTCCATAATATAACAATTCCTTTGCTGTGGGGCGGTGGGGAGGGGGGAGGGAGGATGTAAAGGAAAGTGCTGAGTCTTAAAACTATTCAATGTCCCACCTGAACATAAGAATAATGGACATTCAGGAAACACCTTTTCTCTAGGGGTGTGGTTTTCTTAAAATTTGTGTGATCTCTCATCAAATATTCACAGGACTGAGATCAATGTGTAAGTGTCCTGTGACACAGCATTCAGGCATCAAAGGAAGCAAATGGTTTAAAAATAGCATCCAGTATCTTTGGACGCTCTCCAGAACCTGACCTTGAGGTGGATGTATGTTTTTAAAGCATAGCATATTTTTTCAAATGAAGAATCAGAGCAACTGCATCTGGGTTAAGGTTGTACTTCATTTTTTAAAATTATTTATTCTACTGACTCTAATTTTGGTATTGCATTTCGACTTGGGATGACTGCTCCAACTTTGAAGCCCCGAAGTGTTCTCCTTATGTGGCACAGAAGGATCTGGGTGTGGGCAAGTCACGGCAGAACATCCTCCATTGAGGGATATTCGTGCTAGGTCTAGCAATTTCTGCAGTTAACTGTGGAGAATGGTGGGCACCACTGAAGCCCCTAGGGAGCCAAAGGAGGCACCCAGTGCTCACTGGTGCATGCACGTCCTGGACAGAACCAACAGTGCCCTGCATGTTTTCAAGCCAGCTTCCAGGGAACTAAATTCCCAGGGTAGAAGATCCCTGCCATTCCTCTTACCAAACAGAGTGAGATGGTGAAGTTTTAAAATTGTGCAGATGGACTTTTGGTGTAGCTGCTTGTGGGGAGTCTTCCAAACCTATGTGATGTGATGATAACCAAGTGTGCAGAGGCAGCAGAAAGAGCCTGAACATGTGCTGGGAAATGAATTTGCTAAGGCAAATGTGTTGACTCTGGCCCTTGACCTAGGTCAGATTAAGATACTCCAGCAAAGCCCACACACAAAGCGCAAAGAATCAAATCTTCACCCACTGGATTGCACAGCACCAAGAGCCTGGGATTAGGGAAACAGAAGGCTAATAAAGTTTTGGGTTTTTTCTTTGTATTCTTCTGTTTTCAGCAGTCATATGGGGTTTTTTTGGCATTGATTTATTTTCATTTTGCTGGGGATTTTTTGTGTTATTTCAGTCTCATCTAGAACACTACCCCTTTTCTGAAATCTGAAATCTTCTGAAATCAAGAGGAATCAAATCAGAAAGCAGTCCAAGCCTTTTCAGGAATGTTAGCACAGTTTTTTTTGAAACACAAATTCTAGGAATGTCCATTTGTTTCCCTTATGAATTTTTTCTGAAATCTTACATAATATTTTTAGTGTGTTTCATGGATTCATTTATTTAATTTCTGCAGTCTATTCAAAATATTACACTGTAAAAACAAAGATAAATACATAGTTGTAAAATTAGACAAAAACCAACAGAAACAAAAGAGGTTTTATTGTTGAATAAAAGCTATTTTCATATGCTTAATGAAAGAAACACATTAAAGCAGGGTTTTGTTGAAATGACTGCCTTTTTGCTTAATGTATTTTGGATTCAAAAATCAAATATTTTGGTGGAAAAATTTTTCCCTCCAAAACATGGCATCTCTTGAGAGTTACCTGAAACCATTACTTCATTTTTATAAGGAGAAGGAAAGATAAACATGGCTTTCTATTGCCAGCAGGGATTATTCTGCCTTTAGATTCATGTTTTAATCATGTGTTGAATTAAATCAGAATGAAGATAACCTATCATTCTACCTGAGAGTAAAAGAAAAACAAAAGAAAATTAATTCAAATAAGAACAGAAAGCTATATTGCATGAGGTCACAATGGTGCATATATATATATGTGTGTGTGTATGTGTGGAAAGTGGTCTGACTGGTTTTAAAGAGGTTTTCATTGCTCATTGCAATAGTTTGGGAAAGGTTGTTAGACCTGAAGTTACCTATTCCTTATTACTCGAAAAGACAATTGAGAGACACAATTGCAACACACACAGCTGAGCAAGGATGAAGTGCCTGTTTAGCAGACTGACATGGTGTGATGTGTGGGTGAGTGTCACAGCATTATAGCTACTTTTTCCCAAAACTGGGATCAAGTATACTGCATGGGGCAATGATGGCGGGGAACTGCCCTCTTGGCTTATCTGATCTCTAACCCTCTGCACAGACCCCAGGTGAATAGCGTGGTCCTAGAAATTGCACTGCCCTGGGCAGAAACCTGCTTGCACTTGGAGTGTGATCCGCTGTCTGCTGAAGGAAGAAGACTTCTGTGGGTTTTACTGGGCTTTCAGTCAGGCTATTGGAAAGGTCTGTAGAACAAGAAAATGGAAAATTCTAGAAAGTGTTTTTCAAATTACAGCCAAATTTTTGGCCCCAACAAGTTAAAATCATCGACTAGTCTGCAGCCAAATCTTTGCTCATTAACTTAACCCAAGCTCAGTTATGAGTGTTCGCTTCAGAGGTTCTTTCTCCACTTCTTACAAGGCTAGTGGATGAAGTTGGCGTTGCATCCTTGTACTGAAGGAAGATTACCATTGAGGAACTTACTGAAACGAAAATATTTCTGCGAGCACAACAAAGCATGTAGAAATGCTGCATCATGAGCAGCTCATAGGAGTGGTGTTCCTCTTTTTTTTTGGCCTCAGTTTGAGTTTTGCCTGAAGAGAACACTTAATCCTGCTGGAAAGGGGCTGGAAGAGTTGCAACACCCAGCTAAGGCTTTCATTGTGTGAAAGAAAACTCACTCAAAGGGATAAAAAGGTGAGTCAAATCAAATAAAGTTGTGGAGTTACCCAGGGCTAAACTGCTTTAAGAGAGAGTAAGAATTACTAATATGAGCTTTGCATCCTCTCCTGCAAAAACAATCTACCTTGTTCTCATTATGTGGAGGGCTAAGTACTTCATAAATGCTTTAAGAAACCATTTCCTCTTCTCTTCTGAACATCAATCAGCCTGAGTCCCTGTTGCACAAAGTACAGGCTCTGCACATGTAAGGGGTGCTTGGGAGCAGAAGCACATGTAGGTAGGCTGCAGGTCCAGGTTGGTGTTGATGGAATAGCAATGTGACAGTGAATGAGGCCAGGTGGCCTTCGTAGTACGGAGGTGTTCAAATAGCTCTGCAACATAGCTGGTTCTCATTTCCTTCCTGACACCTGCTGAAGTCTGATGGTGCTATATCCTTTCCTTATAGTTTTATTATCATCAAATAACAGAAGCCGCATTGGCCTTCTAAGGAGCTTTTATGACAGAATAAATCAGAATGAAGAGAAGAGTCCAAACACCACAGGGGAGGAGGGGGGAAATGTAGCCCAGCTCCTTTTCTTACTATTGGAAACACACAGAGATTATCTCCAGGTATGCAGGAGTATGTCACAGTAAATCAGGTTCCTGCATACGGGTGTGCTCACGAGTTCATACACCTTTTGACATTACCAGTCCTCAACTAACCTAGCTTCATGAGAAACATCTGGTTGGGTTACTTAATGCCAATATTGATTCTGGCCTCACCCTGCCTGCACAGAATGGAGGAATTTCTTACGCCATTTGTTTCTTTTTTGTGAACACGGTAGCATATATATTTGCTTTCTTTTCCCTCCCCTCCAATGTCTAAGCCTGTGAAGCAACCAATGAACCAAGTTTCTTTCTTTCCCTTTCTCTTACTGTGGGTATGTTTGTCCACAGCAGCTGCAAAGTTCGCTCGCACTAACCCGAGGCAGTAGGTTAAACACTGAAGAAAAACAAAACAATACAAAACCAAAACCTTAAACACCTCTGCCCCACTCAGGCATTTTGGGGATAAGGGAGGGAGGGCTGATCATCAGCTCTTTTAATTCAAAGAGCAAGTGGTATCAGCTTCAGTAAAGATGGGGTTTAAAGGAAATGGTAGCTGAATGACATGACCTGTGCTTTCAGAGAGGGGGTTAAAGGTGGGAAAAAGAGCAGAGGAAGCACAGTCGAATCATTGGGTGATGAAGACTAATGGAAGTTGCTAAAGCATAGACGCCCAAAGCTTCAGCAAGGAAACACATGGCTCTGCCACACTTGGAGCCCCATCCTGTGGCTATCCCAGTCGATCTGTAACACCTCTCCGGACTCAGAGACCAGTCCAGTCCCTGAGGTCTTGTTTCATGCAACAAGGGCTGAGCTCACTCTTCGGCACAGGGAAAGTCTGCTCTTGTTGTGAAACAGTGTTCAACTTCAAATGTCAAACGATGAGGTAATTCTCATTCACATTTGTTTATTTTACCTTTGAAGGGAGCAAGGGAGGAAGACATTAAATAGCTCCTATAAAAATTGTCATATATGTAGCAAAAGGTTTCACTACTCTCTTCTTTCCTAATGATGAGTTATTTTTTTTCAAAATTTTGCAATCATCTCAAAGGAAAAGCAATTTTATGTCATTAAAATCTTGAGGTAGTAGGAACCTGAGGTATTTTCTGGTGAGTACTTCATGTTCATATTCATCACAAATTTTCTGCTACATTTTTAAAGCAGTACAAAGAGATCTTAGTGTAAAACACCCAGATGCTATGGTTTTCCTTTGGGACCAACCAGAAGAAAAAAAGAAAAAACCAAAAAAAACAGAGAAGAAGGCTTTTGTGCAAGCACAAATTGCTTGCAAAGAGAAATGGCTATTGTTTTCTAGAACTAATAGTGCCATTAGTTGAATGGTATAAAAGACCCACTCAGAAAGATCCCATTTTCCAGCTACCAGAAAGCTTTTAGACTCTCTTGCATGGCCCAGAGATTTTATTCTGTGAGATAACAGGTCCAAGATAGCAACCTGACATCAACGCTTTTTTAAAAAAATCATCAGCTTTCTTAAAAATTTTAGATGCTGTGTGAAAAACGTGTTGTGTTTGTTCCCAAGGTGAGATACCTAAAATATCACCAGGAATTAAGAGATGTCAGGAGGAAAAAGATGTGCACAGATAAAATAGCTAGAACATAAATGTGAAATAGCTGTCCTCCCCAGCCTAAATTAAGGACTAGACTTAATTTAAGACCTCAGAATGAAAAACTTAAAGGGCTATTGCTTGTGAGTGAGAAGATCCCTCACAGGACTGTAAGACTCCTACCCTCTGTAGGTCAGACAAAGTGTGAACCTCTGAAACACTCCTTGGTGTACAAGGGTACACGTTAATATATTATTTGCAGGCTAGTAAAACCAGGTGAAGAAGGTGGAAAGGAAATTGCGAGGAGTTTAGGGAACAAAGACAGTGAGCTTGGGGACAAAAAATAGCCCTCATTTGTCAGGCAAAGAAAAACAATCCCCTAACAACAACATTGGATAAATGAGTTCAGAGAGACTCAGAGACCTGCCAAGGAAAAGTATGGTGATGTTAGGAAGTAAATTGGGTTGTCATGTTTTTTAATTCAACCGCATTGATCACAAGCCTCATTTTAAACCCAGAATGAAGGCAAGATCTGTAGGATAGCGAGCCAGAATATACCAGACACAACTGGCAAGTAAAGCTGATGATGGTGAAGAGAAATATATCTGCATTTAAAGTTTTACAATAAAAATTTATATACATATATGTATATAAACTTACATACACGTATTTACATATACAGACTAGATGTATACACACACACTTAATTCAAGGATGTGGGTTCTCAAAAACAGGGTGCTAGAAATGTCTCTTTGGAAAACCAAGAATTTTTAACTGAGAAATGGAACTGATTTAAAACAAAGTGTACTTCACCTGGAACTCAGGGGAACAGCATTGCTGACCAGTCTCAAGCACTAGGTTTGTATAATAGGAGGGTCTTCACTGCATCATCTTCACTGTTACCTCATGCAACTGCTCATCATTTCTAGAAGTTACTCAACATGACAGACAGATACATCTTATGTTTCTGACTGTTATAAATTTCAGTAGGCTTACAGGGCCATTAAAACCGAACAAGCTTTTTTGGGGAAAACTGTCTACACGAGGGATGGATTGGTGACACAGCTTTAGAACTAATGATGAAGTACTGTATGGAAACACATTACAGAATAATTCTGAACTTGTCGTGTGGACCTATTTTCAAGATACCTGTTTATCTACCACACTGGCACTGGCCATTTTTAACAAGATTGCTATGCTTGCCCATCCCAAAATTTGAATTGTGGAGGGATCTTTCCTGGCTGCACAGTTAAGAAGCTGGATCTTCCCCTTTAGCTCAGAGAATGCTTTTGTTTTCATGAGAAGCTGTGATTTGTCCCCAGTTCTCTAATACTAAAAAAAAAAAAAAGTCTAAATGCTGGCATTTTTTGTCAACCTTATTGTTATAAACCTATAATTTTTATATTGTGCAAGCTAACAAAATAGATCAAGTTCCTTTAAAATCCAAAAGGCAGGCTATTAATCAGTGTGAGGCACATAGAATTACTTTGTTTCTCCTCATGCAATTGCTGAGACCTGCGAGTTCCTCCTCACAGATCCAGATGGAAAAAGGATATCTTCAGGGATATCTTTATCTCCCTGCAATAATTCAAATGATTATTGGAAAAATCGCTGATACAAACAAGATTACTTCCAAGTGAGGTTATTAGCGTAAATCAGGACAGTTGCCATAACTGCAATTTGTCCAAAATCTATACAGCAAAACTAGGAACACAGAGCCATAATGTGCTCTTGAATAGAAAGAGACAAACAAGATATATGAAAACGTATGACCTTTATCCATTGTACTGAAATTTCTCTGTGCTCTGTGCACTGACATTTTCAAATTCACCTGATTTTCTCTATTTTCTTAGACTCCCCACCACTAAACCCATGTCATAGCTGAAGCCAAAGTTAGTGGAGCAAATCACAGGAGTAAATCTGTAATGTTAGCACACAGTGAAAGCAGATCTTTAAGTTACATTTTGTAAATAAATTTGTAAACTTGTATTATTTGATCACTTTTTACTTTTCCTTACTCTTTTGATTTATCTGTCTCCTCTTTTACTGTTTAATACAAGTGATTTTCAGAAACTATTTAGCTCATACAAATATTTACAGACAACAATTGAAGCACTTGAAATAAACTTGTATGTGTTCAAAAGTACTTAAATAGTGGGGAGAGATGTAACCACAGCCATGTTCAAAAAAGATGGTAGATCCCATGTTTTCAGAACCCCAGAAAATTGTGCTCAGCAGGCAGAAAACAACACAGGCTTTTTTGAATTCTTACCAGGAATCACTACAATAGGAAACAAAATTTCATATATCTACACATAAATAATTGAACAAGCCTTTGTGAAACCTAGAAAAATTTTGTCTACATTGTTTCACAAATAAGTGTTTTCTAGAGGGTGGCTTTAGTGGCCTTGCTTGCAGCACTGAAACAGTGTAAGTTTATAAATTTTCCCTCACTGTAATATTAAATTAAAGGTCTTTGTGGAAGTTCAGAATAGTTCATGTCATGTTCGTGGTTATGCTGGTTCCCATGCTCTTTAATCCAGAAAATGTGTACATCGAAATGTATAACAACAGAGAACCACTGAAGAACAGACATGTGGCTCTTTCAGAGCAGAATACCATGACTCTCTTGTTTTAAGTTTTCTTTCCAACATACATAGAATTTAATCACATTTCTCCATGTGTTTGTGTAGGCAATGGACAAAGCATGTTAATATTGCTAAGACAATGTGGGACCTATGGTATGTCTTGAGCTAATAACCTTATTAGCAGATAGGGAAACATTATACAGCACTTCTATCTGTGTTTCTGTAGCCAGCCAAACATGATGAGAACATTTCCAACTACGAGCATGGTGAAGCATTTTATCAGCAGACAGAAAGGCAGAAAGCACCAGAGAAATAAATGTAGCTACTGGTCACAGGAAAAAACAACTGGATGTTCTGTACAAGTGTTATTATTTTATTACCGTGTAAAAACAGGTACAAAAGTCAGCAGCATTTGTTCTATTCTTAAACACTTCCCAAACTATTTTGGGAATTTTTGTATTATTTTTCAAATTTGATAATATAAGGGAGCAAAATCTGGCTGTGCTTGAAAGGCAGTGCTGAACCAGATCAAATATTACTTCATCAAAAGGCTGCCATGACTTAGGCGGATTACAACAAAACCCTTTTCTGCACTTGCTTCTGAGTGAAGGCATAGCTGCATCTAAAAAACTGAATTTTAAACTATCCTGCTCCCCACTGAAAGCATAGAAACTTACTCCCTTGATCTATAGGTCCAACCCATTGTTTGGGATGTATCAGTCCAGTGCATATTTTTCCCAATGCTGCTAATTCATGTCCTCTAGTCCCTTCATTTTTCCTCTCTTGGACTCCTGGCATCTTCCAGCATCCTAACTGTATGTCCTGTTCACTGAAATTGATTAGATTTCACCTAAATCTATATATTTCTTAATTATCTAGATCTCCTGAAAAGGGTCCTTTATTGGTCAGTCTGCAACTCTCAGATGTCTTTGAAGGGATGGCCTGGCCTGTCAGTGAGGAGAGGACAAAAAAGCACTGCCTGCTCCTGGTATGCTGGTGTGAACATTATTGTGTATTCACTCCCACTTAGGCAGGAAAAGGTAAAGGAAAAGGAAAAATAACTGCGAAGTATGTAGCAGCTAGCAATTTGATTTGGATTGTAATGGTTTAAAATGCATGGATCTTCAAGTATCTTGCTGTTAGAAACAAAGACGAGAGGCAGCATGAGCATGCGAGGAAGGCTGCTATAAAGGGCGTCAGACTATCAGCTTTCTGAAACGTGATATTTTCAGCACTTTGCAGAGAGACAGCATTTTGAGGACTGGACAGAGGTTTCCATTCTCTAGTAAGGAAAATCAGAGGCTTTTTCAAGCCAGGCATGCAAATAAACATAGTCCTTAGTTGTATGATATTTTCTTAATAGTTTTAATGAAGTTGCTGTTAATTTGACAAAACATGTTAGCCATAAATCCCTCCACCACCAAAAAGCCCAAAACGTGGTGAATTTAGATGAACAAAACCTGAAAAAACAACAATTAAAGTTTTGTTCACTCTTGCTATAGGGACTCAAAAAAGAAAATCAGTCCTCAGACATAATAGGAAGTTAAGGTAATAACAAACTTTCTGCGCTCAGTGTCAAGAAAGTGAAAGATCTGACTAGCAGGCTGTTTACTTAAAAAGCTAAATTCCACCTACTGCCTTTTTTTCACTGGTTTGTGACTTTTTTCCCCATGAATAATTTTATGGGTGTTTCCAAAGTGCATGCAGTGTGCAGCAAGGAATGATCTATCAATTTTATATGTAATATTATTCCTTATCATTTCTATTGTACAAGTTAGGGAGCCCAAGAAAGCAGGCCCTATTCACCTGCAGCTCCACATCTCTGCATGTGAGTGCACATATTTCTGCCTACAAAACCCTCATTAAAATTTCCACCTTGCACTGGAAACCATGAAACTCCTGGTTTTGGTATGCAGGTAACTTTGCGTCAACAAACACCTGAATCTGGAAGGCAGCAGAGGGTGGAGGGGTGCACAGGATTTAAACATTAAGACAACTCTACTATATGGAGATAAAAGGAGAAGAAATACTTCTAATAATCTGGTTGTTTGTAGAATAGATATCTTAAATCAGTAAAAAAATTATTGCTCAATGTATGTATAAAAGAGTGTATGTTTGTGTTAGCTGTTCACAATCTAATTCTAATATTTCTTTGCTCTTTAGTGGGAAGACTTCAGTGGTTTATTTGTCAGGATGACAGTAACTTGGATTGTAGCTCATTATTCATTACATTCTGTTGGTTAGGTGCTTTTTTGGATGTTACTTTTGAGACAAGCTAGACAGTATTTTTTCTGTTACTTGATGCAGAGATTTGTATTCATAAATCACCTTTCCTAACAAACTTCATGAAAATTTTGCCTTGCCTAGAGATCTGAAATTTACTTTCAGAAAATATAGGCTCCTCCTCAGGAAATCTTTGTCATCAAGCAGTCATTTTAAAATCAGCTAAGTGACTTGTGCTAAAAGAAAGCAGGCACTCAGACACTTTACTTGGCCTCTAAGGGACTGTTAGGTACATTTCTTTCGTGTTCACAAAACAAAAGTGCCCAAGAAAACAAATAGACCAATATGAAGTTCCTCCAGTGAGTGTGAGGATGCAAAGCTGTGCTCTTCTCCATGATACTAACAAATGGAACAAGCCAATCTTTGTGACCACAAACACCTTGGCATTATTTGGCATTTCACTGCTAATGTAATGATGGGGCCTAGACATTAAGGATAGATGGCGCAATCTTCCAGAAACATAAATGGCCCAGATTAAATTCTCCAGGGAAAGCATTTTGTTCTTGCTCAATTCAGTCAAGGCTGCGCTTTTTGAAAAGCTAGCCTTCAATTACAGCTCAGATTGCTGGGATGGATTCCAGGGGCCTGAGCTGAGCCAGAAAACAGTGCCTTCTGCTACATGCTCTAGCACCCCTTCTCTCTCCATTCCCTAAAGAAAAGCAGAGAAAAAGAAAAGAAGAAAAAGAATCTCTGAAATTATTAACATATGAAAGATAACAACCCTGAGCCAAAGTCTCAATCTAGTTCTTCCTTTGTTAATTATAAAGCAACAGAATAGCTGGCACAAATATCTTGGCTAAACATGCACGCTGTAACTCCTATGATAGATGCTGTTCTTACACTAGCCAATACACTCATGTGGCCTGTACCTCTGTATATATTCCATAGCTGTTTCCTTCCTGCTAGATCTGACTTTTTGCAATAAGCATGTCCTTTATCCAAAGTGTATTGTTAACCTTAAACACATTTTTATGATATTCACATGACCAAGAATCATTAGTGCTGTATCCCAAGGGGGTAAATGCCAGAATTTAATTTATTTCTCTTTATTATATCACCACTTTTTCACAGGCATTTTTTCATTACCAAGTATAATTTGTTTTAAAATATTTACGGATGTTCTGGATGGCTGTTGCACTCAGCACAAGGCAACATCCTGGAAGCAAATAATTTGTTTACTTCAAATAATGAGGGATTTAGCTCTTCCAGACTAGGGTCCTTCTGGCTTATGATTTGTCAGTTACTTTTTTTTTTTCCTCTAGCTACCATTGACCAGTATAAGAATGCACAAAAAGCAACAGCATTCCTGAGAAATCCCATCTGCATTATTGCTGTACTAGCATTTGGAGAAGTGGGCTTTTATGTTCCATGGCTGGAATCAGCCACTAGCATGGTTTTGGGGTATGACAGTTTGTGAGTATTTGTGAAACAGTGGAACACTATAAAGTTAAACAAAACCCAGAAAAGGCCTAGAAGTTGAGTTTTATCATTGTACGAAATAATATTTGAAGCTCTGTTTTGTGTTTTGTGCAAGGCTGACTTCTTCAGAGCTCTCTAGGCTGAGCTATAGTTGATGAGATATAAGAAGCATGCGTTGAATAACAGATCAAAGAACAAGCCATGCTTCCATTGCTCCTTGTCAGTGCTGGAGTTAGGGTTTAGAGTCTCAGTTAATTATTGATTTGTTTGGAAGTGAGGAAAGCAGAAATGAGTCTAGGCTCTTAAATACTTTTGAAAATTAGTTAAAGCTCTCTTTTTGATGGGGACTCTGATGAAATCAGGAGTATTGTTCAACTTTTTCACCAGTGACCTGGATGAAGGGACAGAGCGTACCCTCAGCAACTTTGCTAATGGTATGAAACTGCAAGGAGTGGCTGATACCCTGGAAGGCTGTGCTGCCATCCAAGGAGGCCTGAATAGGCTGGAGAGTTGGGTGGATAAAGTTCAGCAAGGCCAGCTGTAGGTTTCTGCACTTCAGGGAGAATAACCCAATGCACCAGTACAGGCCAGGGGCTGACCCGCTGGGAAGCAGCTCTGCAGAGAGGAACCTGTGAGTGCTGGTGGAGGACAAGTTGACCATGAGCCAGCAGTGTGCTCTTGTTGCCAAGAAGGCCAGTGGTATGCTGGGGTGCACTAAGAAGAGTGTGGCCACCAGGTCGAGGGAGGTTCTCCTCCCCCTCTACTCTGCCCTAGTGAGGCCCCATCTGGAGTACTGTGTCTGGTTCTGGCCTCCCCACTTCAAGAAAGATGAGGAACTACTGGAGCGAGTCCAGTGGAGGGCTACAAAGACGATGAGGGGACTGGAGCATATCTCATATGAGAAAAAGCTGAGGGAGCTGGGCTTGTTTAGTCTGAAGAAGAGAAGACTGAGAGGGTATCTTTTAAACGCTTACAAATATCTTGGAGGCGGGTGCCAAGCAAATGGGGCCAAACTGTTTTCAGTGGTGCCCAGTGCCAAGACAAGGGGCAAAGGGCACAAACTGAAGCATAGAAGTTCCATCTGAACATGAGAAAGAACTTCTTGACTTCGAGGGTGACACAGCACTGGAACAGGCTGCCCAGGGAGGCTGTGGAGTCTCTTTCTCTGGAGATATTCAAAACCCACCTGAATGAGTTCCTGTGCAACCTGCTCTAGTTGAACCTGCTTTAGCAGAGGTGTTGGACTAGTTGATCTTTACAGGTTCCTTCCAACCCCTACCATTCAGTGATTCTCTGTGACTGACAGCACGCTCTTCAGGGTAATGCAGGTTTTACACTACTGATCCCATACCTCGCTATTTTGGACACTATTACAAAACAAACCCTGACCTCTATTAACAGAGCTGTGTCTTTCCTTAGAATCATAGAATAGGTTGGGTTGGAAGAGATCTTAAAGATCATCTATTTCCAACCCTCCTGCCATGGACAGGGACACCTTCGACAAGACCCAGTTGCTCAAAGGCCCATCCAGCCTGGCCTTGGACACTTCCAGGGAGGGGGTATCCACAACTTCTCCGGGCAACCTGTTTCACTGCCTCACCACCCTCATGCTAAAGAATTTCTTCCTAGTATGCAATATAAATCTACCCTCTTTCAGTTTAAAGCCATTGCCTCTTGTCCTATCACTACATGCCCTTGTAAAAATTCCCACTCCAGCTGTCTTGTAGACCGCCTTTAGGTACTGGAAGGTCGCAATAAGGTGTCCCTGGAGCCTTCTTTTCTCTGGGCTGAACAACTTCAGCTCTCTCAGACTTTCCTTATAGGAGATACATTGCATCCCTCTGATTAATTTTGTGGCCCTTCTCTGGACTTTCTCCAACAGGTTCACATTTTTCCTGTGCTGAGGGCTCCAGTGCTGGATGCAGGACTCCAGGCGCGGTCTGACCAGAGTGGAGAGGAAGAGAAGAATGACCTCCCTCGACCTGCTGGCAACACTTCTTTTGATGCAGCCCAGGATACGGTTGTCTTTCTGGGCTGTGAGTGCACATTGCCAGCTCAAGTCCAGCTTTTCATCGACCAGTACCCCCAAGTCCTTCTCGGCAGGGCTGCTCTCAATCCCTTCATCCCCCAGCCTGTATTAATACTGCAGATTTACCTGATGCCTGTGCAGGACCCTCCATTTGGCCTTGTTGAACCTCATAAGGTTCACACAGGCCCACTTCTAGAGCCTGTCCAGGTCCCCCTGCATGTCATCCCTTCCCTCCACCATGTCAACTGCACCACATACCTTGGTGTCATCAGCGAACTTGCTGAGGACGTACTCAATCCCACAGTCCATGATGCCAATAAAGATCTTAAACAGTTCCTGTCCTAATACTGACCCCTGAGGAACACAACTTGTCACTGGTCTCCACTTGGACATTGAGCTGTTGACCACAACTTCTTGAGTTTGACCATTCAGCCAATTCCTTATGCACTGAGCAGTCCATCCATCACACCAATGTCTCTCCAATTTAGAGACAAGGATGTTGTGCGGGACAGTGTCAAATGCTTTGCACAGGTCCAGGCAGATGATGTCAGTTGTTCTTCTCTTATCCATCAGCACAGTAACCCCATCATAGAAGGCCACGAAATTTGTCAGGCACAATTTGCCCTTAGTGAAGCCCTTTCTTTCTGCAGATTTCCTTCTACTTAATTCATGGGAGTAAGGAAAGTGGATAGAAACACATACAAGCTCATGTGTGGCAAGCAGGCCCCAGAGAAGTCCTTCAACTCACAGGTTTCAGTCCACATTTCTGCCTGTCGTTCTGAGAAAAAGAATTCACATTCAGTTTCCAAAAAGCTGAAAAACTCTCTGTGGGTGGGCTAGGCTCTATCCACTCTATCCATCTGCAATAACAGAAGTTCAGGCTTCCACTAACATGCTTGACTTCTCCTCTCCAGAAAGCTCTGGATTTGGCCTTAAATCATATAAGCATGCCTGTCAGACAGGTGAAAGAAAACCCTGAGTACGTGAAGGGGCTCACACCTGTGCTGAAAAGAATTGTAGCATAGCTTGGAAATTTTTGTCATTACTTTATGAGTTAGTGGTTTAGATCCATAAGGAACACACTTCATGTTAAATAAAACCAAAAACAATCAAAAAAAAACCAAAGCAAACAACAAAATGCAAGCCCTCTTTATTAGACAGCAGCTGATGATGGCTTCATTTTGCAGTGCAGACACAAAGTAATGGAAGCATACTTGGAAGAAGACAGAGGTCCTTCTGGTGTGGAAGAAAAAGCCATACAGAAAATATTCTTTCTTCTGTGCTTTAAATGAAACAACATTGTTTTCTGAAGCAATGTTAAGTGCTTAGCAGGTTCTGAGGACATTGAGGGTGTATATATGAAACATACGTCCCTCAGAATGTTTTGAACTAGATTAAACTGGCTGCAGAAACATACATAAAAATACAGCCCTCCTGGGTGACACTAAGACTGTTTACATTCCTAGAAAACATGTATTTGAACAGAATGGGAAGACAGAAGACATATCTAAAATCTGAAGGGAATCATGTTTCAGATGTTCAACAGAGGACTAAATTGAAAATGAGAACTACAGCCTCAGCCACTCCCACTTCCATCCTCTCTTTTAAAAGAGTTACTGCAATAAGGCTATCAAAAGCATTTACAGGGCTGGGAGCAGAGTATAAACCCAACACTGGCCTTTGTGGAAGTCATAAGGCTCTGTTTGTTCTTGTGGCAGTGCTTGGAAGCTGGGATAAAACTGAGTGGCTTGAAATTCCAGAGTTGAGAGAGGAAGTGGTATAGCATGAAGATAAGAACAGGAAACTTCACCCCTGCTGTTGAGGGTAGTATCGAGGGGTCGGCATCTGAAAGAAGAAGAAAGAGTTAAATAGCTCCAGAGGGAAAGAAGAATTGAAGAACTGAAATGCACAAATAAAAATCATCTAAGTTTGATTTATTGGAGTTTTCTCTTTGATTGTTGCCCATAGATTTTAAGGAAAAGCATGGGTCCTTCAGTCAGGAGGAAGAAAGTAGAGTTGGAGAGGAAATCAAGAAGATCTGTAGTAGTAGGGAGTTTCATTACAGGTTTTAAGGACATGTGAAGTCCAGGGAAGGTGGGACATGGATTGACCAGGCTTCAAGGTTAATTTGCAGCTCACAGACTGCCACAATTGCTGGAATGACAGCCAAGAATGGTGCCAGATGAAGATGAATATCTGATGTCATGGCAAAAATGAGAGAACGCAGTCAATTGTGAGTCATTCTTTTATGGACAAAGCCGTAACCAGGTTGAGCACTCAGCTTTACCGAACTTTGATACTCAGGGTCTGCGCACACTATACTCAATTCTTCAGGGAAGCCCTATTATATGTTACAATAAAATGAGTAGAAACTTATGGTGCTCTCCCAGAGCTTCATTTATCACCGTGGTGATGATTCATCTTAATAGGACGCAAGTGCAAAATGCCGCCCACACAGAATTGTTACATTTATAAAGTGCTACAAGTGATTGTATGAAATCTAGGAGGGAAAGCATCCGTTCAAGCTCCTATTTGGTTGCTACGAAGGACATTCCTGCTGTTGCAAGGCGGGTTCCATTAAGAAAACTCCACGGGGAGCTCTCCATAGAGAGGCACTACACTACTCTACACTACAAAGAGACTACAGCTTTCTACAGTAGAGGCTGGGTTGTATCCCCATAAATTAGTCAGGGGCTAATATGATGGACTGTGACAGAGAAGTGACCCTGTATTTTCTTTTGCTGTCTCTTCCCTTTTAAGCACAAAGTATCAGCATATAGCCTATTGAATTTCTATAACGTCTGTTCTTGCATTGTGACAATGATAAGGGTGTTTACTTCAGATTTTAGTCTTCTCTTCCAGTGTGTTTTTTCTTTAAATGGAGAGTTTAATGCACAGAGCATTTTTGTCATCTCTGGTAAAGCCAGGTTTACAAATGTGATAGTTAAAGGGTTAATTCCAACAACAGCAGAAGTCTGAAAATGAAAGAGCTTGCAAAGATGTGGCACATACTTTTAGCAGTATGACAATCTGACTGGTTGACGTGTTGTATGCTGCCTCTTTAGGAAACCTTTCCTGGAGTCTTTAGAAAAGGACTCTGTTAGGACAAGTCTATGCTATTCCTTTGAAATACTCCCTTGGAGACACAAGAACAGTATTATGTAAACATATCCACATGCATCCAGCAGTGCAGAAAAGCCTGATGAAATAGCCCTGAATAAGTATATTGGAGCCAATTATTGGTGTTAGAGTACAAGCTGAAGATCCCAGTGAGGTTTTGGTCGTTTCTGTCAAGTCCATTACTTGCACACAGAATTATTTTCCTAAAGGTTTTGTGGTCTTCTGAAAAAGCATTCAAGAAAGGATTTTGTGTGAGGCATCACATCTAGATCACTTTCAATGCTGACAAATACTATTTTCTGTATCACCTACAGATGGGATGTGAAAGACTTCTGTGCCTGAAAATCCATTTGTTGTCTTCCAGTGATGGGAGCTGACAAATCCAAGCTACCACCTCTCCTTGCAGAATATGAGGGTTAGAATTTTTTTTTTTCTTTTTTATACTGTCACAGCTATGAAGAGGAACAGATTTGCAATGCTCATAAACATATTTTAGCATGACAATGCAAGAGTATTATGAGAAAGGGAGATCATATCACATGACCAAGGCAAGCCACCACGGCCCAGGGGTGTATCAAACACCAAATCTAAGTTCTTTTGAATACTGGCATATTACCTTGCCACTTGGATCACTGGACTTCATGAAGAACTCCAGTGAGCTTTAAATATATTTTCTGATACAATTTAAAGTCTAATGATGGTGTTCCTAAACGTGCCGAAAGGACCAAGCTGCTAAAGCTTCTGGAAAAATTAAATGAGTAGGTGTAGAAATGTGTTTGAGAGTATTTTCTCTCAGCAACAAAATATAGACCTAAGTCACATACGGTTAACAGCTCAGAAGTCAGTTAACAACAGATCTTGCCCAGTTTCTGAAGAAAATCCTATGGGAGTCTAATTACTAAAAGGGTTTGAATTTTTAATACAAGTCAGATGTTCCACAAATAGGCATGTGTATCCAACCACAGATGGAGACAATATGGTCTGCTTGAGAACATCCATTTTAAAAGCAGAGAGAGAAGAGGTCTGGTCATGGTGATGCCACACTTCTGGTCATGGACAAGCTATTTTACCTTTCTGTCGCATTTGAGTACTTTCTTCAACTATTCATTGTTTGAACAGCTAGCTGTAACAGCCAGTAGAAGTTGTCTGTTATTTCAGGGGTTTGATATAACACGAAGACCATTGTTATGACCCAATCTCACATCCTGCAAAACCAGTCACACAGATGTCCATGATTTCTCCAACAACCTCCTTTGCGGGTTGCAGCACAGTCTTTAGGCACACATCCAGCAAGACTCTCAGACTTCTTGAGCACTTTAACTGGGGACAGGATTTTACCCTGAATCTTCAAATAAGGATTTATCTGGCACAGGTACAGAACATGTTTCTCAAATGGTTAACCACCTTCTCTTAATATTTTAATTAATATTTCTTGTCTGAATCTGTCTGGCTTCACCTGTTGAATCTTGTTAGGCCTTTATCGGCTAGATTAAAGACTATCGTGTATTAGAATTCATGTCTTCTTTCACGTAACTGGTGTTCAAATCAGCTCTCAAACTTCTTTTTATCGAACTACATGTATCATCAGAGCTCCTCCAGCTTTTCATGTAGGCTAATGCATATGCCACAACTGGAGTTCAGAGATGATATTGGTCTGTCAGTAACAGCTTTTCAAACTACATATTGTCCAGGCTGTTTGGCCTCTAATCTTGACTGTGATCTTTAGAAACTCGATCCTAGCAATAAAAAACAACTTCAGTGAACATTGATACAACATTATTAATAAGATCCACAGCTGACATCCCCAGGGTGTGCAGGGTGGATACAACTGAGCAAAACATTTTGGCACAGGGCTGAAATATATCAGGATGAGGTATCCTACCTTTGTTCAGAGGGAGAGAGCGTACAGATTTATTTTTTAAAGGCCGAGTGGCCCATATTAGTCATCTTTTTAAATTGTGTCAAGCCGTCCTTTTGAAGGGTAGTACATCAGATAAGTACAGACTATTTGTATCTGGCATGTACTCACCTCTCTTGGAAAGCACAGCATACAAATTTTTTCCTTGTTGGACGCCCTGGATTGCCCGGTAGTATTATATATGTTCAAGAAATACAATTAGTAAGTGGCCAAGCACTTCCTCTGGGCTTGATCTTGATCTTTCAGATTTGAATGAAGACTTTTGGAAATTCGTATAAGACAGAATCACAGAATCACAGAATAGTAGGGGTTGGAAGGGACCTCTCTGGGTCATCCTGTACAACCCCCCTGCCGAAGCAGGGTCACCTACAGCAGGCCGCACAGGACCCCGTCCAGGCGGGGCTTGAATATCTCCAGAGAAGGAGAATCCACAACCTCCCTGGGCAGCCTGTTCCAGTGCTCCGTCACCCTCAGAGGGAA
>Ga0065711_1033992_pt1 | contig 24466 bp, 14 predicted proteins | sample Hoacrofraction12_FD_59098 | JGI IMG/M metagenome (GOLD analysis project Ga0065711, IMG submission 59098) | Hoatzin crop microbial communities from Cojedes, Venezuela - Epithelial fraction 12 v2 (version 2) | ecosystem: Host-associated > Birds > Digestive system > Esophagus > Crop | place...
TTCCTCTGCTTCAGTTTGTGCCCGTTGCCCCTTGTCCTGTCGCTGGGCACCACTGAAAAGAGTCTGGCCCCATCCTCCTGACACCCACCCTGCAGATATTTATAGGCATTTATTGGGTTCCCCTCTCAGCCTTCTCTTCTCCAGGCTGAACAAGCCCAGCTCCCTCAGCCTTTCCCCACAGGACAGATGCTCCAGTCCCCTCATCATCCTCGTAGCCTGTATATTCGGCAAGCTGAACTACTCACCCCATGCTGGAGAACCATGCTGGCTGAGATCAACTCGAGCCAACACCTTGTCCCTACGCCTTTCCATTACTGCCCTGACTTGTGCCAACAGAAATTGTATTCCATGCTGCAGCTAGGAATTATTACATTTCACGGACTAATCTATGCCGTGCCTGGTTTGGCTACTGAGAGAGAGCTCAACACTTAAGTCCTGCTTGAGAATGAAGTGCTTTAGAGGAGAAGATCAGTATAAATGCAGGAGTGAGGAACACGCAAAGCTTGTCATATTAATTGAAATCAGCTGCATAAATTTTATTAAACTTTAAAGACCCAAAAGAAGCCAGACAAAGGAGCTAATTTTCCAGGCCTTCATGCAAGGTGGTGTCAAACCAAATGTTTTTGCAGCAGCTTAACCCACACTTTGACTCTCACCCTGGGAGTAGCCAACACTGAAGAAGACCTTGCAGAGCCCAGGAGGGTGAGAGCCCTGGGAGGGAGGCAGCCCTTCGGCCTCTCCTCCGGGCCTCGGCTCGCCTGCATTCAGAGGCCGTTGCCCAGCTCGGCGGGGAGCTGGCACCCATCCCCACCATCACACCCACCACCACAGGGAAGGGATCCAGCTTCCAGCACCTGACTGCCTGCCCCACGGAACACCTGTCCACCCCTACCTGCTGCTGAAACCTCCGCCTCAGATCAACTGATTCTTTCCAAAAAAGGCTTTCAGAGCCAAAGGGGACTTTTCCTTCTAGCTTATTAAAGCAAGTAAGATGCACCCAGTTGCTCTGCAGCCTGCGATCCGCATGCGATCGCCCAAAGCCCCTTTGAAATACAATAAGCAGTACAATAAACCTTGACTTGTGTTGTCTCTTATGCTACGGTGCGTAGCCCTTGGTGGTGCTGGGTGGGCAGCAGACCTCAGAGACGTTCAGGTAAACAGCCCTGACCCCCGAAAGCAGGAGAGCTCCCCCGACACATGCTGGTGCACCGGAGGTGACAACGTCTGCCAGTCAGGGACAGAATTTAGGTGAGACCGGAGGGGCACAACAGAGCTCCTCAGACCTACAGAATAACACGCACAATGCCTTCGCTGGGATAACTTGTGCAAATAACATCATTTCCACACATCCAGCAGTATGCTGTGACAAGCACCTGCAGCAATTCCTCAGGATAGCTCCTCTGTTGTTTTACAGCTTATTCTCGAATCAGCTCCGCATCCATTTTGCTGAAGCGAGGCACCATTGCCGTGGTGGAAATGGAAAAATCTACTCATGGTTGTAGAAACACAAAGAAAACTCAACTGGGGTGATCACCCATGTCCCGAGCTGCAAGACTCTCGTCAACTAAACCCGTGGAAATCCCACCGCACCAACGCTCAGCGCCTACAGCAAAATCCTGACGCCTTTGTGCTCTACTCTCGTTTTGCAGCAACAGCCTCAGCTTTCCGAGGAGGTCCCGAAGCTGTGGCTGATCTTGATGTGAACGTACTAATGGTGCCATCCAGAGGTACTTGGGTGCAGCACACAGCTCCGTGTCAACAACCACCACACAAGTGAACAGAGGACCTATGCATAATCTTATGTATATCAGCCCTCAAACCAGCCGTGAAATAATTGAAATAATTACGTTTGCTGTTAGTTTTCACTTCTTTTGCCCCTGAGCCCACTTGTTTTTTTCTGTCTCTCTCAATAGTCACTGTGTATTTTGATTTTCCACCTATACTACATCAGTCATTCTTTAAAATATATATATATATACACACATCTCTGACCTCTCATGGAAAACAAGAGCTATTTCATTTTGCTCACAACAGCTAACAACAGGACTGGCACCACACGCTCAGTTTAGAGAGACACTCATCCGTATTTCACTGCCATAATTCCAGAGAACAGCAACCACACGCTGAAACAGGAAGCGTAACAGTAGAAAACAATCTTTTTTCCCCCATCTAGAACAGCTGATGACTCCCTTTCAGCTGTGAAATGGTGACTCAAACTTGACACGGGAAAACGTTTTTCCAGCATATGATTACGCACATCTCTGTGTGTGTGTGCGTGTATACACAGTTTATGTCAGCTGCCTGAACAGTCTGGATGCAGCATCGCCTGTGCCATATTTTATCATGGGCAAAGTACGTCACCGCAGGTATCTGCTCAGTAGCAAAGGTCTAAATTACCTCTGTGGGCAGAGATACCTTAATTAAATTAATGGGATTACACATATTACACACAAATAATCCCAACAGCACAAACTATATACTTACTTTTTTAATCTTTGGGATTTTTTGAGCTTTATTCATATAGGTAACTGATTCTGAGATGTACTATCTTAAAGATGAAAAAATATACAAAATACAATACACTCGTATCTGTCTCATTTTTCTCAGAAATCACCACTTACTGGTCCATTAGAATTAAGGCATTGGGTATTATTTTATCACCTTACACAAACTCAAAGGAAAATTGAGAAACAGATTGACTTGAAAACTAACAAAATAACTTTTCAGATAGTCCATGGCAAGCACCACTCTCACTTGCTGCATCCCTCTCAAAAAGAGCATCCGTCTTTTACAGTCTCAGTACTTAAAATGAAGAAAAACTGCAAAAATATATATCAAATGGCAGATGGTGTTGCTGAACCACGCCTACTACAAAGAGGCACGGTGATGGTTAAGAGGAGATTTTGAATGTTAAGGAATCCAAACATTCATGTAGACACCAATGTCTGCACTGCACTTGGAGAGTCACCTTGAGCTGACCTCAAACCTAACGTGGCCTGAGCATCAGGTGCTGGCTTCATTTCCCACTAGTCAACCCTGAACCGTGCCCTGTTTGTAACTGCACTCAGGTCTCCTATCAGCAGCTGCAGGGAAGTAGCTCTTGGGTCAATGCAAGCACAGGATCACGGTGACACCGGCATGAAGAAAGGTTTGAAGGGTCATCTGAAAGAGACGAGTGAGTCTGCAGAAGTCTGCACCCTGGTAAAACAGGAACTGGCAAAACAGCTCTCCCATTCCAGACATCTCAGTGCTGAATACATGTCTGGAGGAAATAGCAGACATATGGAGTCCTTCATAAAGCTGTGAGATATGACCCGCAGAGATCACCAAGTCGACAGTCTAATTCTAGAAACTTAACCCTGGTAGAAGTTTCAGACACATCTTATATCGGGTGTGGATACCTTCACACAGCAGAAAAAAAAAAAAGCAAAACTGAAGAAACACACCAGTTCCATGCATTGTGATGAAAAAATTACAGCAGTAATTTAACTGAAAATATTTCTTTAAAAGATCAAAGACAGCGTGTCTTCCCCCTCCTGCCACTTTCATACACGCAGTGTTTTCCAAAACGCATTTTCAAATGAAAATGTCATCATCCACCCAAGCCCAACTGCTGCACAAGGTGTTTGTTCACACAACAAATGCAAGTGTACGTTGATGGCAAATTTGTGCCACCAACAGGAAAGGATCTGAAAAGGCATGGAAAAAAGTCTGGCCTTGTGCATTCGCTTTGAACGCGTAACCAGGTTCTGAGCTGTAACTCCTTTTCTTTCAGAGCTTCATGTGTTGTAAGGAAATCTGAGCGCAGTGTTGTTTGGCAGAGAGGTAAATACAAAAATCCTTATCTACGGTTACTTCCCCCCTTCCCACGACAGCACCCGCGGAGCACTGACCTGTACTTCCCCGTCCGCACTTGCAGAGCTCTCATCCCGCACCGCTGGGCACCTCCTACATCATTCACAATATCATCTCCAATCATGATGGCCTGTCAAAGCAATGAAATACAGAAACACTGGCGTCAAGTGAATTCTACTTCTGCCATACGTCACGCTCCTTTGACATAACAAACAGCTTGATTTGATGTTTAATACTGCCATCAGACAAATTAAACAAGATAATATTGTCATCGTATTGAATAGAAGTCATCCTACCTTGAACATAACTCATGCTATCGCTCCTCAGGCAGCGTGCTAGTGCACCATGCATCTGTACAATTTGTAATCAATCACAAAAATCAAAGTGATCTGGCACACACTTCGAAGAAAATGTTGAATTTTTGAAGTTAGGCCTATTCTGTTCCTAACGATCCATTTATGTTATGCTCCATCCAGTTCAAACTAAGCTTAACTTTTCAAAAAATCTCCTTAAAATTGGTATTCTAAAAGCTTGTCAAAAGCTTAAGCTTGTGATCACCGAGATGTGCAACTTCGCAGCGCTTGATCCCAACCCATTCTCAGGTTGATACAGAAATTTGGGAAATCACTGTAAAAACAAATTTATTTGGCTCTGCACAATGTGACACGACAGGTACAGGCCTCGCACGGTTTGTGTTACAGTCATCTTAAGCCTATGCAAATACTAATAAACTCAACTGAGCAGATTACCAAAATATGTAACTGGGAAGAGACCTTCTAGTTCTGCTAAGAATCGTGTGAGTGTCTGATGAAAACATGCAGCATGCGTGACACCTTCCAAACTTAAAGATCTTTCTTAAATTGAAGCGTACCAACCAAGGGGTCTTATTCATTGACAACCACACCTACAGAATTTCAAGTGCTTATTATCATCCTGCATTAAAAATTATTACATTTATTTTGTTCCTCAAATTTAAAGACGGTTGAGCGGGTTCATTTTATAGTTTTAACAAAACCCAGCATACACACAAGAAATAGTAATCTTAAATTAATAAGCAAAGGAAAAAAAAAAGCTTTCAACCTTCCCAAAGCATTTTGGATTACTCTGAAAAAAACAGAGGCAGCACCTAAACCTGGGGAAACACACCAGCTTTGAAAATACGTAACCTAGTTTATCTATCCAATTTTAAAGCATGATTTTGCACCTTCTGTATCAAAGTTGAATTTTATCTAAAATACATTAACTGGTCGTACCTTTAACCACTTGTTCCTCATCTTGTTGAATCAGCCTCCTGCTGCATGGATGTAACTGCCAGGCTTTCACAACGACGGCACCTCGCTACTCTCTAGAAATTCCTGCCCGAATTGCCACTCCTTCCACGTACTTTTGATTATTTTCATACCTGCACGTCAGATACCTGCAGTCACCATGCAAAGCGTTTCTTTTCTCGCCAAAGAAACTGCCGTTGTATTCTGTGCGGTTTGAGCTTTTTCTAAGGTCTCTTGCAACGGGTCCTTGTCCCACGCAGGGCTGTGGGAGGTTAAAAGGCAGTTCTGCACGGGGAGCGGGACTGCCTTCGGTGGCGGCTGGCTTACCGAGAGCAGCACCGAGGGGACCGCGCTGGGCACGCACAGAGAGCCAACCCCGCATTTCTCCGTCTGCAGAGAACTGATAAATCGGCCCTCGTCAGAGAGGTCACGGGAATGAGGCGCACGCGGCAGAAGCAGGAATTGGCTTCTCCAGAAACAGCAATCTAAAGGGAATGCTGAGTGGTTTCGTACAGCTGGCTGCAGCTTTAAGGACATAAAAACACAGAAAGTCTGTCTTGCAGGCGCCATTCCAGTTACCAGTGCTGCCTAATACCAAACCCTCTTCTTCCTCTGCCTTGACATGGCAGCACCTCTCTTTTACAGAGCATGCAACCACACAAGAGCCAGTTCATCTTCTGCGTCACCCACTCGTCAGCTCCCACTCCGTATGCAGCCTGCTGGGGAGGACTAAATCATACATATTGAAGAAGTCTAAAAATACTAAAGCTCCAGAGTTACGTTTATTAATCACCTAATTACAAGAGAATCTCCTCCCACTTCTTACATAGCACATAAAGGAAATCTCAGGATATACCTAAAGCCCCAGCTGAACAGAAGATTTTCTGAGAGCACTCAGAACCAAACTGAGCTATGAACAAGTGTATCTGGAGCAGCTTCAGCTGATAAAAACTAAATCCTCTTTTGAGTAATGCATCAGCTGCGGTGCGCAAGATTATATAAAGCAGTTACCAGCCCAGCGCATCTCCCGTGTTCCTTTCATACTGTTCACACGAGGGATGATCACCATCCCTCGGGTGATGGCGCGTAGTAGGATGCCCTCTCAAGTCAAGGCTCATGTGCCTGGTACCACGCCAAAATAGCTTATTTGGAAACAGTTTATATATGCCCACCCTTGCTACGTTCTGCCTAGAAGAGTCACCGCTGTGGCCAGGCTTTGAGAGCTCCTTTAAGGAGCAGAGAGACATAAGGACTTGTGGCAAAAGGTGTCAGAGCTGGGGGGGAACATGCCCATGGGGAAGGAGCAGCAGCAGGCTTTGGGAGAGGGAGCTCGGCCTTTCCAGCCCTCTGCTCGCAAACCGCTTCGGAGCCACCAGACGATGGAGGGCTCGGTCTTTTTCACCCTTTCATTACTGGACCATTTGCCTTATCCACTCCGCTCATCGAAACATGTGTTCCTAATAGGACGCCTTCCCCTGCAGATAGTTCACCTTTCCTCACCACTCCTCCAAACAGGCAATCCAGCATGAAATGGGGAGAAAATGACGGGTTAATTTTAAGTAATTAATAAATACAGCATTTACAAACAGATGAGGAAAACAGAATAATCCCACTGTTGCATGAAAACCTGCAAAGAACCTGGCAACACTGCACCATTACCGATTTCCCCCCAAGCTGCTTTGAGATATTTCATCATTCTCAGCCACTGGTTTTAACAGCTTATAACCCTCTCTTCTTATAAAATTCCTTCCAACACCTCCCCGAGGGGGACAGGAAATGGCTGCAGGGGGGATCCCAGGAGGGGACCTGCCTTCCACCACCCGCAGACCCTTGCTCAGCCTGAACCCAGACGTTCAGGATGAGATTTCCGAAGTAAAGACAATTTCAGTTCCAGGTTCTCAAAACCCTAAAAATGAATTTCCTCTGAAAATGGGAAAGGGCAGAGCGGGGCAGCCCACCAAGCCCTCGCTTTCTTGCCAGGGTTGTATTTTACGCCGTCCAGGCAAGTTTTCCTGCAAGACGCCTGGCAGTTCTGCAAGTGCGGCTGCAGATGAGCAGCGATGCCTGTCCAGGCCAGCTTGTGGCATACGCATACAAAAATGTACTCCAGCCCCCGGGGATTTCACAGATTTACTATCGGTGAAGGGCAATAATCACTAAAGGAGGAGCAATTATTCCCAAATCATTTAGGATTTAAAAAATCATTGGCAAGAAGATAGAGGTCAAAAGGTGCACTGTCAAGGGAAATAAAAAAACTCTACCTGTCAAACCTGGGTTTAACTTCCTCTCTGACTGCAATATGGTAAGCAGAGAGAGAAAGATATAAAACTGAAAGGTCACATATCCACTGCAAGCAAGAATTAAAAGATCCCCGTTCACGTTCATATTTTACACAGGGATCACACCATTAATCTGTTCACTTATTCTGCGGAAGTTGTTTTTTTTTAGATTGGCTAAAAATTTACTAAAGAGAAGAGCAAAAATGCCATGAGACGGTCTCTCTGGTTTCAAGACAAACTGTCAAAGAATTAGGATGGGTGCAATTTCTATTTTCCTAAACCAGACGGCTGGTGAGAGACGGTGTGTGTGGTTGTACACACGCAGTAAAAAAAGCACACGTGTGCCGAAGCTGAGTGCAGCTACAGCTCACGAAGAGCCCCCATCACACTCAACTCAGACAGGGGAGATGAACATAACCTCCAGGAATCTGGGGGTGGGAAGGCACAATAAAACCCCCACTGGACAAACATCTGTGGCACAGGGATCACCATCACAGACAGCAATCTGACCGGTGGCATCTGGGCCACAGACCCTGGACAGAGGTGGTGACTGACTCCTCTTACCCACAGAAGTAGCCAACACCAATAAGCCTTCAGACGCGGTGGTGGGGTGGTGAATGGGAACCTTAGGTATTTCTTGTCTGCAAACAGAGTTTTAGGATTCACTGAAATCACAAAAAACGTTTGATCAGAAAAGGAACTACGGATTAAGAAAATGAATGAGGCAGAAAGACAACAATATTCTGTACTACCCAGCCACGCTCGTGTGGCAACGCAGTGTTTACTAAGACGAGCTCCTATGGTACTTTGGAGGCTGAAGTCTATGGAGGGAGGATGCAAATGAAGAGATGCACGGAAGGAAGTGTGCAAACTTCAACAGAGTATTTAACCCAGTGAACGCTCTACAGTCATAGAATGACAGAATGCTTTGGGTTGGAAGGGACCTTTACTGGCCATCCAGCCCAACCCCCCTGCAGTGAGCAGGGCCATCTTCAACTGGACCAGGCTGCTCAGAGCCCTGTCCAGCCTGGCCTGGAAAGTTCCCAGGGATGGGGCATCGACCACCTCCCTGGACAACGTGGGCCAGGGTTTCACCACCCTCATCGTAAAAAACTGCTTCCTTATATCCAGTCTAACCCAGCTCTGCCTTAGCTTAAAGTCATTACCCCTTGTTTTCTGCAGGGCTTGTTGTGACAGGACGTTTTCCCCATCTTTTCTGTAGCCCCTTCAGGTACTGGCAGGCTGCTGTAAGGTCTGCCCACAGCCCTCTCTTCTCCAGGCTGAACAGCCCCAGCTCTCTCAGCCCTTCCTCACAGGAGAGGTGCTCCAGCCCTCGGATCATCTTTGTGGCCTCCTCTGGACCTGCGCTAACAGCTCCACGTCCTTCTTGTGCTGGGGGCTCCAGAGCTGGTCGCAGCCAAACATATTCATGCCTAAACAGATTTTTGCTGTAAGCTTAATAACCTTACTCTAGCTAAATGTGTCAGGGACATAAGGAAACAAAGCTTATACACAAAATCTTGATTAATATATTAACCCCTCTACACAAGCAATGCAATGAATTTACTTTTCCCTCTATTCTCCTCGGCCCAACCGGTAATCTTTGAGGCTCTGGGATCCCATATCACTGTTAATTCTATCTTGGAACCACTAGCTGTGCAAACATCAAACACGCAAAGGGCATCATCACATGTGGCCTCTGACCTAGGAGAAACTGCACAACAAGCCAGGTGACACCAAGAAATACACTCAACCCCCAGGGCAGATTTCCAAAGGGGGGAGGGCCAGCCAGGTTTCCATAAGCTTTCAGCAGGGCTCAAAGCTTGAAACTTCACTCGGGCGCCTCACTCTTCTTTCCGAGATGGAAAATCTTTCCTGCTGCGGCGGGTGCGCGAGGGGACGCCGGCACAGCGGCAGGTCCTCCGTGCCCCTCTCTGGGTGACCTCCCTCTGCTCTCACGCGCCACTAACTCCCGCCTGAGACTTGCAGGTGGCAGAAATGGGAATTGGTTAACTACCAGTAGTTTATGCACTCCGGTGTGACCTGCCATAACTCCCATTAAAGCAGGACAATTTGCTACAGAGAGAACTTTTTATGATTATATGAAACTACTGGAACCTTAACATTATTTAGGTTTTATTGTAAAGCTGTAAAAATCACCCACTGTTACAGCTGCCTTAAAACATATGAATTAGGCATTTCAGTAACCTTTAAGATGTGTTATTCTTTGTCATATTACTGAATCATAAGATAGGTCTGGTTACCTCTAAGAGGTTTAAATTTCCAATCTATTAAAGCAATACCGGCAATCTGTTATTTCTAGGCCACTGAGGAAAGGTTAAAATGAAAATTGGACTTTGGGGAGTTCCTCCTATTCTAAGTGCAGGTTGAAAACATCTCGGCAGCAGAAGGCAAAGTCAGGGTCGCAGTAAGAAGCAGTTATCAAGGGAAATGACTGGTGATAACTTTATTGATTAAAGCAGCTCGAGAAATTTAAGATTTGCCACTGTCTAGAATTACTGTGACCAGACAGCTTTATTAAAAAGGTATTTTTCATTAAAAATCAGGCAAAAGAAAATTGTAATATGTTTTCAAAAGCACAGCTCATCTAAAATGGTTTAACGATGGTATGGATTAAACGCATTCCACAGGTGGACTAAATTATTGGCAAGCATTTTAAAAAAATAAAGGCAAGTAAAACCAGTCCTTGTCACGTCATTACAAATGCAGAGAAGTATAGCTCATTCAGGAGACAGATTAAAACGTAATACACTGAGTTACTGAGGAAGTCATTGAACTGCATATATTGAGTTTTTACTATTACATATGGCAAGCTAAAACAACTTACAACTCCTTCGCAAAAGAACATTAAAGTTGCAAGGTTCAAGCACACAAAAGTTAGGAAAATATGTCAGAATTAAGGTAGTTTGCTCTGCTGTGCTTTGTTCCTCCTACACATGTGCATCACAACCCAGGTTTTAACTCCAGCAGCATGGACTATTATTTCCATAGTCAAAGCGGAGCGACTGGTGCTATTATGCAGTGGTGCCTGCTGCGCTCCTCCTTGGTTAGGCACATACTCCCTTCATCTCAAATCTCTCTGAATACAAAAAATTACACCTATAGACATATGACTACAAGAAATCAATAGCATTTAACACTAGAAGCTATACATGAGAAAAATCTGTGTATTTTGAATATAAAGTTAGACACTAGTAGCACTATGAATGTCTGGCAAATAGCAGAGAGTGAAAAAATAGTAGTCTCTGCTACAGGAACCACTTGCTGAGGCTCATCCTACAGGACCGTTTTTGCCAGCTTGGTGATGCATTGTATCAAGCTTTGTTCCCTGAAGCAAAGTTTTTGAGACAGGAGTTCAGGTGTCCTGTCGCTTCCCTGTAAGGATACCTGCCCTTAGTGCCAGAGGCTGACAGGGTCTCAGCATACTGCGAGCTGGACAAAACAGCGTCTGAGGACACCCGCACCACCTGCCTGTGGAAACGGGCAAGCAGTGCCACTATGCAGGGCCACAAGGGTAAAAAACATGAAAAAAACCCTCTCCCCTCCCACTCCTGTATTTCTGATACAAGGGGAAAGGAAACACAAACCCTCCCGTATCTAATTTAGACAAAGGGCTGAGCTGTGGGTTGTTTCTTTCTCTTTGTTCTCTTTTCCAGCTACTTTTCTTTCAATGCCATTCTGTGTCTCAAATTGACTTTTGGGTTTGTTGGTTGGACGAATGGATTGAACAATTGCAGTGACTGTACCTGGGATATTATGTGCAGGCTGAGCTATCTTGTTACTGGGAAGACACCGACAAACTGCAGGCAGTACAGAAAACACCACCGCAGTGGGTCTGGGTGCAGAGGGACCGAATCACAAGGGAAACTGCTGAGAGCTAAACAGTGTTAGTAAGAGACAACTACTGTAACGATAACAAATCTGCAGGTAATTGGAGTAAGAAAATATTCAGGAAGGCAAGCAGTTATTTTGTTACCTGGACTAAAACTAGAAATAAGGAGATGCAGTTTAAAAGGGAAGCATCCTGATGAATCTCAGAAAAAGCGGCCTGTCCACGAGACCTACGTGGCTGTGGACACTGCCCCTGGGGTACTTCCAGAAGCCCAGTTGTTCAGCTCACTGAAAACTACTCTGGACAAGACATTAATAAACGTGAAGCAGGGAACACTCCTGCGCAGGGAAGGAGATGGATTAGATAGCCTACCAGGTCTTTTCCATCTCCCCACTCTATAATAAAGTAAAATCCAAGCACGTACTGAATTACAGGGCCATAATTTCATCTCCAGGCTCTAGGGACCTACAAGCCACCCAAACGTCGCTCCTGTTGTTTATAATGTCACCAAAACCTCCGATGGAATTATTACGCTGTAATTCACTGCTGTCTGTGAGTCATCTCATACTCATCCTTATGTCCTGTGTGACATAACAACAAATCAATAAGAAGGATCTGGGCACAACGACAGAGAAGGGAAAAAATGGGTTATACTAAGTAAGCGGGGAGCATCACACTTCCAGTGTTTCTGGAAAGCGTGATGAATCCAGTAGCACAGGAGGAGTATTGGGGTCAGTCAGTGCTTCCTGCTTCCTGCTCATCTAAATTAGAAAATATTTTATTTCTGCCTTTCCTTTTTACTAAAAAAAGGTAGTCAACGTGACACCAAAGGAAATAAATAACATTCTGGCTGCAGTTCCACCAGACTGCAGCCTCCAGTCACGAAGCGGATTGCCAGGCATTGGGGAACCTCTCATCTTGTGAAGCACAAGATCTTCCATAATTCCTTGGGAAAACTAACATTTATTATTTCACGCTGCTTTCTTTAGCCTCCAAATAAAGGAATTTCACAACAGAAGTGCATGGTTTTTTGAACTATATGGTTTGGGAGGAAGGTGGATAAGAAAGCACAACATAACAGCACAAGCAGAAGAAGAAACTGCAGTGGAGAATGGAGGGATGGATGGAAGACTCTAAACTGGATATAGGTATGGATGGCACAGTCGGAGAAGAGAGAGACAGAAATGAAAAGGAAAATAGCAGGCACTCAAAATGAACCTTCAAAAAAGCAGAAGAAATAATGTCATGCCTTTCAGCAGGGTAACAAGTATGCATAGGGCAGAAGAAATTCAACAGATCCCCAACTTGCCAGCATTTGCCCTCTTGGCTGTCAGCCCTCTTTTGTCTACTTTGCATTATTTGACAGAATGGGCAAACACGGGAGTTTTTCCCCTCTGAAACATTTTTTTCCAATATTTTTTTCTTTTTTTTTTTTCCCCAAATAATTCATAGGAAGATCCTGAACACAAATGTTTCTCTGCACACTGGGTCTGGAAAAAAATATGTGCATTTCCACCCAGAGTTTACTGTGTTGTCCTTGCCACGTTCCTTTCAACCTCTTCTGTAACTTTCCATGAAAGACAGCAAACAAAAAAAAAATATGCATCAGTTGGCATAACTACACGGCACAGCCAGTAGTCATGGCATCAGAAACCTTACCTGTTGTGGCGGAACTCCCATTTCTGCTAAGGCTGACTCAAAAAACATTTTTGCTGGTTTTCCCACTACCTCAGCTTCAACATCACAAGCGTACTGGAAAAAGAGAAGAGACACAAAAAATGCTGGTCAGAAAAGGATTTGTTCAACTCCATAACACCAGTCAATTGTATAAAAAGTATGTGATTATTGATTTTTGCCCTTAAATAATAATCCTTAAAATGGATTAGCGGGTGAAGGTGAGTATCAGAGAATTTGGATAACAGAAGTGTTTAATGTTCTCTGGCAGGAGAGAAAGCCCTCCTGAAACATCTCAAGTCATGAACCTTTCACACTCTCCATCATGAGAGCAGTCTTCAGACTCAGTTCCACTATCGCTCATTTGTGTAAGAGCATCACTCAAAGAAATAGCAAATCCCCTTCATATGAAATGATCAAAAGTACTGGAGGGCCTTAAAAGGCGTGGAGGATTTCTTCAGTGACCTGGCATATTTTTAATGATTCAAGTGATCAGCCAGATTCGAAAAGTTTTATTTACCTGCAACTAAATACTGGTACTATGCTGAAAAAGGTGTTTCTAGCTTGTTCCTAGAGAACAAGAAGCCTGAACTTATCCGAGGTGCAAAAAATCTCCCCAAAACTCACATAGATATGAATGAATGTGCTACAAGTATACATTATATCCACTATCTTCTGCACTCCTACTCCCCTACTTTGCTTTATTCTCTGCTTCTACTACGTAATTTTTTTTAATCTCTCTGCAAGCCTATAAAAAGGAAAATAATGATCATCTCCTTCTCCCACCCTTAGGTTGGCTTATCTATTGGGTTCCAGTTCTGCATGGACATAATCAGGCTTAAAAACAGGATTCCATTTAAGCACCTTGCTGAACCAGGGCCTTTTGCTGTAAATTGTAAAGGGCAAGGGCTGTGTTAACAACGCTAGGCCAAACACAAAACGGACTTTTAGTTTTTTCTCGGGTATCTTGCAGACAATATTGCATGTTTTTCTTTTCCGACTCTTTCAAGGGCCTCACTTCCAATAAAGGTACCACAATGGTAAAAGCTCACATTTTAAATAAAATTTTAAAAAAATGAACAAAGGCAGAAAATAAATGAATCCACCCGTCTTTAGAATGCAGAAAATGAGTTCCAATCTGTGGAAACTTCCTCCACCAAGGTGAGTAATTACAGAAGATGACCCATATTTATACCAGCTACCCTTTTAACAAGGTGCACAGAGCGAGCAAGCATAATGCAAGCTATAAAATACCTCTAATGCCTTCATATATGCTCCAACATCAAGTTTCAGACCATCAGTTTCTTTATAGTAGCGTCTGGAAATGAAAGTGATAAAGTTCCAATGAAATGAAAACGTTGGCAGTTAAATACAAAGAAACCACATTTTATTATTTCTGTACCTACACAGATGTCCATATGGCTGCAACAAAAAGACAAGTCATCAGAAACCCTGGAGCCTTAATTTAACACCAGGAATTAAGTAAAGGACAGGCTCAGCACTGTGCAATGCTTGGGGAAAAGATCTCAGACCAGATGCCCATCTGGCATCTGGGACACAGCTCCACTGTTTCAGAGGGCTTTCAGCTAGCTTCTATCAAGGATGAACCTGGCCTGTGTTTTATTGCACAGAGTACTAGCTGCTTGCAAAGGACAGCAGGTACATTGCTCTTCCTTTAACCAGCAACGGAGACCCCTTGGCAGATACAAGATGAGGGCTGGCACCAGCCAGCAGCTGTAGCACCTTCTTCAGTGTATCTCGAATGGGACCCCAGACAGTTGGCTGTCATTGCTTGTCACCAGCCTGCCACACGAGGAAAGCCAGGGCACTGTTTATCAGAACTAAGAAAGCCCTCTAAGCGACATTTTGTTCCTTCTAAAAGCGTTCCTATTGCCATGGAGCTCAAAAAATTAGTTGGTATCTTTACAGTGTTTTTCTGGAATAGCAATTCAGATTAACGCAGGTCTTCCAAGCTCTTCTGGTCAGAGCAAAGACAGGTTTCTGTATGACAGGAAAAAAACATAGGATGAGCACTCATATCTTTCTGCCATTTTCGATTATTCAGCACAGCTTCCCTTTAAAATGACCACTTGACCTTTGCCAGAACAGCCATTAACCTTCTATAGTCTAGCGTAAACAGCTTAATTTTCTGACAGTGGCATGACAGAAGAAATTACAAAGCCAATTCCCACTCTCAGCCCAAAACAGATGCTAAATGTAAATCACTCCATTTTCAGGAGGAGGGCATTCTGCTTCAGTGACTCTGACACTTTTGTTTTCTATGGAATGAACTAAAACTTCAACCAAAAGCAACCCACTTGTCCAAGGTAGGCATCTTCTTGTTAAGGTCCACCCAATTACACTCATTGTGCACATTAAAAATGCAGCTGGCTTGTGGCTGGCTTTTGTGTATGTCCCTCTGGATCAACGAGGTTTCTCTAGTTAGGTGAACAACTCATCCAATTTATAATCTCCCTTCTTTGGGTCCAAGAAATTACCTACCAGGGAAACTCATTGAGCAATTCCTGCAAAACTCACATTCACAGTGTCTAAATAATCAATTCTTAAAAAAAAAAAAATTTAAAAAATACATGCTCATGGTGAACACTGGGCTCAGAATATAAAAAAAGGGTATTTTAAAATGAAAAATAACCTTTCAAAAAATAACCACAGGTCTGTGTTAGAGCTGTCTACAACAACAACGACGAATGACTGAAAAATACATACTTTCATTTGCACGACAGGGTATAAGGATTTTCTGCATTGCTTACGTTGCAAATCTTCAAAGGTTCACTCTAGATTCCGTTTTGAACGATGGTATTACGTTAACACAAAACTTGGTTACCTTACTTACATTAGCCACTGTGTTGTTGCCTCAACGTTTTCTCTTTATCCTTCTAACTAAGAAACAAACAGTAAGGATTTTTCACCCATCTCGTAGGATCCGAGCGTGTGAGTGTCAGGTATGGCAACACAATGGATTTAACTGCTCCTTCCCGCTGATAAGTTCTACCTGGATGGATCAATAACCCACAACCTAAGAGGGGTTTTAATGCCCATTACGGTCTATTGAACCACTGAAAAAAGTTGTCACTACAGTTTCCTCAAGATAAACACGCATAGTGTTTTTTAAGGCCATAAATCGCACAGCAGATAAGAGTAACTCCTTCAAGGCTGCTGGGATTTGTCATTATTCAGGGCTGGCATTAATAATCTCTTGTTTAAAATCTCAGAATACATCTAACTGAATTGTTTTTAGGAAAACATTCAAATTCCTTGACTGGAATTTTCCTGCATGTGAAAGCAGAAGGTCAAAATTTACCTTTAGTGTTCAGAGAATAATTAAAAATGTCTTTCGATATTCAATCTATCAAAACAATTGATCTTTCTCTTCAAAAGCACAGGCACATTTGCAGGTCTTTGCCATACACACCAGCCCAGCCATTTCTCAGTATATCCTTTGGCTCTCCCCTTAGGTCTTCTTCGCCACCACACGTCGCTCACAGCCAGAGGAACATCTACCCTCATCTCCAACAGAGCTCAGCTGGAGTTTGTGCATTGCAGCTACTTTCATAAATTGGTAGGGTTTCTATATTAGCAAACAAAAACTCTCCTGGCTTCTTTTTCCTCAGGTATAGAGGAATACATATATACATATTGCCAAGACACCAGCACGAAAGTGTTTCTTTACATATGACATTTTCATACGCATGAATCAAGCTGCAGAGGTGTCAACGCCAACTTTCAGAGATGGCATCTTTAAGTACTATTCAAATAGCCAGGAGACATTTACACCAGAGGCCATCAGCCACATCCAGCATCACTTCTCATTCACTACAAATATGAGCAGGATTCGAATCTGGAAGAAGAAACCTGGCTGACTGTTGGCTGAAACTGAGAACTTTCAGACCACCTGATCCTCCTCACCATTAGCAACTTTAGCATGCTGGAAGATCAAACTGCATCACAAATCTACACCAACAGCCCTTTATCCAAGCACGGCCTGTTAGATTTTTTTGTTTGTTTGGGGTTTCTTTCACTATTAAAAGTCATCTATTTTCAGTTCAGACAGGTACACATGGCCACAGGCAGCAGTCAAACCAACAGTTCTCAACTCTGAGACCTTGCAGGAGCAAAGACAAAAAGACAAGCAGCGCCTATAACCCTACCGGCCTCTTGCAATACTCGTTCACTTGGATGTTGCACACATCAAAATCTTCACTCTCCATGATGTCTATAGGGTTTTTAAGAGGCTCTTAGACTTGCTCTTAAAGCAACAAAAGCCCTTTTCCAGTAGCTTACGAAACTACAGCTATTTAACCCTCCCGCCGCCACCTGCAAACATTTGGATTGTTTCAGCAAGGTCTAGCTCACTCTTGAACACCGACTTTGAAGGGTTGGAGGCTGGCATTTGTCGTGCTTACACCAGAGCATCTCCGGGTTCTCTAAAGGGTGCTACAGTTCCTCCTCAGCAGAGCAGCTACATCTCTCACCCTCTAGCAGTCGATGAAACACTTCCACACAACAGCTTACTCTGCCCTCCCTACAGTAAAAAGACCACCGACAGCTGAAATTCAAGATACGCCCCACTGAGTGCTGTAGCAACACAGAGACTCTTCCGATGAGTATTTTCAAAGCCAACTGGAGGATTCAGCATGGCGAGCTCAGTGACTTCCAGCGCCCTTTGCAATCCTGCATAAGCACAGGGCTGAACTGTGGTCATGGGGAGCACCCATACCACCTCCTTTCAGAGGCCTACTTCAGTGTCATCACCTCAGTTTTTCTTACACGCCTGGGAAGACTACAAGTGACTCGGGACAGGAGGCAAAGTTTGGTGACTGAATTACCCATTAAGGATCCTTCATTAACAGAAACCAGAGCAGATCAGCCTCCCCGTACAGACATAGATTAACTGCTTAACAGTTGGTAGTGTGAATGCCCACACCAATATCTGGCCTCCGTTAAGTACAAAGACACTGAGGGAAACCAAAAAAAATGTAAAGACTTGAGGAAGAAACAGTGCTTGACTCACCCTCTTCCAAGGGAGATCAAAACAGGCTTCTCCATCCCAATCAGAACTCGGAAAGCTTCGTTAAGGTTTGCATAGGTGAAGTTTTCCGCTGCATCTCCGATAACCACACAGTTTGGGTTTGCTTTATCAATCTCAGCGAATTCAGGGACAAGATCTACAGAAGGAGAGGAAAAAAAAAAAAATCCACAAATCCCTTACCATTTCAGATTCCATTGGAACTGACTGTTTTCTCCCAGATTTGTGTTTCCCTTCATTCATCACACAACACATTAAAAAGAAAAAAAATGCAAGTCTCAATCAAGTGTTCTTCAGACCCTTCTATTCCTGACTGGATCCTGCTATTTAGCTGTCCTACAACAAAGAGCAAAATCAACGATTTCTGACCCTTGCCTTAGCTTCTGCCACTCCTGTCTCAGTTATATCTCAGCTCGTTATATCCAGGCACAAGACCCAAGACAAACCCCTGGATAGCTGAATGAAAATCTGTAATAGCAAGGGCAGGATCCACCTCCTTTCTCCGTACCCACACCCTATAGAAGAAAACACTTCAAACTTCAAATCTCTGCCATGATGACAATGTCAGACCCTGCACAAGACCTCACCCCTCTCCTAGTCTCTGTGGTTAAGCAGCAGATTCCTCTGTGCACTTGCTGACCCCCAGCACATCTCTGTGCCTTCACCGTATCACTGCCATAACCGAGACCTCACTCAGGCCAGACCACCAAGGTTTATTCCAGAGTCTCATGACTAAGGAAAACGCTTTCCCTGTAGGAAGACAACAGCTGGGAACTCTTCCTCCCACTAGCTACAGGAATTCACTGCGCCAACACAAACTCCCACTTCTCTCTGGGCTGTCCCCCTGCGCGTCCCAGCATCCGCTGCAGCGTTGTCCCACCGTTGTGCACGAGCAAGTGCGGCCTCAGGCTGCGCTCCTTCAAAATGCGGCAGGCTGCGGGCGCTGGGGCAGTGACTTCGGCCACGGAGATGTCAAAGCCCATGCCCTGGAGCTTCTTCACAAACTTCTCCCGGGTCGCTTGGGTTTCGTTAGTGCAGAACCGCAGCTTCAGACCAGATGCTTTGATCCTGTGGAGCAAAAGCAGCAGAGGGGTTAACTGGACATAGAAAAGGAGCTAAGAGTGCCAGCTTCGCTGTCCCAAGCTTAGCTTGATATTACAACAAAAATGCAAAGAGGAAATACCAGCACAGGAGCAGGATCCCTTCCTGTGACCAAGACATGCCTAAAACAGACTGATTCTGGGCACTATGGCCGCAGTTTTCACGCACAGGGCCCTTGCCACAGCAGGTAACTGCCCTTCCGGAGCAGAGAGCTCAGCTGAACACGGCGGCACGGGCGATGCCCACCATCCCCAGGATACCACAGCCGGTCAGGCACACGCTCCCTCCACACACCAAAAACCCTCAAATCCCATCCCTTTTCTTTAAACTGGTCCGTGGATATCTCACAGGAGCTGAAGGCACTGCACAGCCATGAGTACAGTACCTGGTGTGACACCACTGGCTATTCGTGTTTTAACGTGGATTTTCACCTTCCCACTTACTGCTCACCTGCTGCAGAGATCTGCTGGAAGCAACAGCAAGGCTTCGCGCTTCTCCAGCCTCCGGGTAAGAGGCCAGCTAGTTGCAATGATATTTATATCAACACTGGGGTGGCTTCAGTTACATCTATCCCTTAATCTCTCATAAAAAACCTGTGCTGTTACTTGGAGGGTAAACCTGAAAATGATGGTACTTCAACTGATTCATTAATAAATGCTCACAGGTATTTACCTGCTTCTCAAGGGAAGAAAACCTGGCCCCAAGAGCCCAGAGCCAAGGGCATGGCTCCTGTGGATCAGTACTCTGCAATCTCGTGCAAGTCCTCTGCCTCTGAGCAGCTTTGTTTCCCAACCCAGCTGTGATGACCTACTGTGGGTGTCACGTAAAGGCCTCTTCCCCAAGGATGAGCTGTCAGCTATTTGGAGAACCAAGGTATTCCAAAGTGGCCACGAAAATTAGAAGCACTGAAAAATATACCATAATTTTATTTTTTAAAAAAAACATGTACCAAAAGGACTGTCACTCAGCTCCTCAAATATATTAAAATGCCTAATTTTTGTCAGTTTTAGTGTGAGTTTGTACATAGGAGGACCTAAGCTAATATAGGTTTAGATACCTGGGTAAGTTTGGGTCTCGGTTTATGAATTAATATTAAAATACTATTACATTTCTTTGTGTTCGGATGAAAAAGGACTTTTCTATTAGGAAAGTCCCTGCATTGATTCTCAAGACAACAAAACGTGGTGGGTTCCTTTTCCAGGGAAGATGATCCCAATTAGTTGGTGTAAACACTGAAACCACCTCGAGGTAACGCATCTGACAACGAACTTTCCACCAAAGGATTCTTAGAAATCCCGTCCTGATCCAGACAGCCCCTTCCACTCGTTAAAACCGCACGCCAGTGTCTTCTTCAATAATGCAGGTGATTCATTTCTTTCTTATTATTTGTCTTTCCTAATCATAGGTATGTGAATTATCAATTACACTTAGTGGTTAATTGCCCTTCATAAAGATAGCTTTTCTATTTTAAATTAGGTAGTTAATATATTGTAACTAATAGCATCCACTTGTACATTATAAATATATCTTCATTGATTGGAGCAGTGAATGTGAGATTCACTCACAAGTTAATGAAGCAATTGAGTGAAGAAGTGCAGGGTGTACCCAGGGTATAATTATTGTTAATGAATTATGATGTGACCTTCTCAGAACAATGAGCAATCGGTGTGACAGTGGGATGACAGCATTCCACATCTGTTATTCGAAACACGGTTTCAGCTGCAGTTAAAAAGCAAAGCAGTGTAATTTGGATACGTAACAAACTTCAGTAGAGTGTGCTGCAGTTAAAACAAAATCTTATTCTAAATGCAAAGCCTATCTGCACGCTCTTAGGAAAAGCAATCTGTGATTCACGACTGCCTGCAAGCGGACATTTGTTGAGTTAGAATCTATTCCTTCTCTTCCTAAAGGTCAACAAAATGAATCCAGGAACCAGACTAACTGCCAGCTTGCACAGACAAACAAGCAGCCTCATGGGTCAGCTGGGTGAAAGCAAAGACTCAGTTTTCTCGTACTACAAATTTAACTTCCTTCTCAGAATTTCAGAGGAAAAAATGGAGTTACGCTTCCGAAAGGCTTAGAATCATAGAATGCTTTGGGTTGGAAGGGACCTTAAAGATCATCTGGTTCCAACCCCCCTGCCATGAGCAGGGACATCTTCCACCAGACCAGAGTGCTCAGAGCTCCATCCAACCTGGCCTTGAGCACTGCCAGGGAGGGGGCAGCCACAGCTTCTCTGGGCAACCTGGGCCAGTGTTTCACCACCCTCATGGGGAAGAATTTCTTCCCAATATCTAATCTAAATCTGCCCGACTTTCTGTGAGCAGCACTGGGAATCAGCCCCCCACTTATAAGAGCCATTTCGGTTAACACAAGCGGAAGCCGTCTGGACACATCCTGGACTGTTTCGCACCTTCTTGGCCACCAGCAATTACCTCCCCAGCAAATGAGCTCAGTAAATGCTTAGGGTCAGGTGAGGTTTACTAAGAGTTAGGCCAAGCCGGTCAGAAAATGGGAGTCCTCCGGTGAAACATGAAAAGGACTCTCAAAAATATCCTGGAACACTAAACAACAGAAAAATCATCAAGAACTCGAGAGAAGACTTACTTCTATAAAAATATTTTTTCAGTGAAAAGCCACCTTTTCCTTCAAAGTGAGCATCTCTAAGAGGACCCTCTGCTAGCTCTCCGACAAATCCTTGTATGACCCAGTCACACTCACTGGTGCGAGCACCATTACACCGGGACGAAGCCATCCCTTGATGCTCAGCATGGGGACAGCGAGCGGAGCCTGCAGGCCAGCACGCATCAGCAAACAACTATTAACTTGGAGCTTAAATAATTAGGGAGAGCTTTTAACAACAGCTCTACGTGGGGGAAATCCTGGCTCTGCTCGTGTTTACAGCAAAACTCTCCTTCAGTTTTCGTGGTCAGGTTTGGCACAGGGAGGAACTAAAAGAGACAGCTTGCAGGTCTCTGTCCGACAGAAGCGAGATGCTTTCCACAGCGAGTCCACGCTGTACTGGAGGCACTGCTGCTAAACTGGCCCCCTTAACGGGAAACCTCGAGCTCCCGAGCTGACCCAGCCACCAGTGTTCATGTTTTAAGCAGCACGTGCAGAGCAAGTTACTGCAATTTCTAGTGCCAGCAAGCGTGGGGATGTTTGGAGAATAAAGAACAAAATTTGTAGTGTCATGCCTTATAAGATAAAGAGCAAGGGATTAGATATCTGCAAGTACAGAAGAATGAGGCAACAGCAGATGAAATACACAGTACATCTTATCAAGATCTCCAGCGTATTGCAGATTTATCAGCATCTATATCACAGAAGCGCGGGCACACCCAGGAAATCCAGTCAATCAGGGCTTCAGCCGAGTTCCATACATCGCAGCCGCGACACGGATCCCAGCCAGACTCCAGAAGCACCAGCAACCAGCGCCGAGCACATGGACGGGCAGCACCACGCTCCACGCTGCGGGGACACTGCATGGCCCAGGTCGCTGTGGATGGCCCCAGGCCACCCCACGCTCCCTGCTCGGGGCCGCCAGCAGGCTCACCATCCGACAAACCCGCTCCGTTCCAACACGACTGCTCACACCACTGCTAATGCCCAGGGGCAGGAACAGGGGAACTCAAACTTCACCTGTGTGCGGGGAGCTGGGCGTGAAGGGAGAGCAAGTTCCGACCTTCTGGGGTGACACAAATGGCAAACACGGCTAAAAGCATCTCTGCAGCAAGAGCAGCTTGTCGGAGCCCCCCTCGGAGGGGACGGCAGAGCAGCAGGGAGCAGAGGAAAAGTCCACTCGCACCCCTCCAGTTGCGTACCACACCGGCTCTGCCGGCGAACGGCCACGGCACGCAGGCGCTGAAGCAAAGGAATAAGTCACAGAAGAAACTTCCATGCCCAAAATTATCAGCGGACAGACGAGCACCCAACTAACACAGCAACAGGTGGGGAAGGAGACTTTTTCTAAGCCTTAAACCCACTCCAGACCTAAACGGCAGCTCAGTCGCCCAAACAACCCCTAAATCTAGAACTGGGCACACCGCGAGCACGCATCTAGGGCAGAGATGGAAATGAGGTTTTTAATTTCAGCCCCGAGCCGCCCCTCACGCGACGGCAGCTCTTTGAACTGACCTTTACCTCGTTCTGCCGGAGCAGGACACGACGCTGAGTGACAATGTCCCACAATGCAATTACCGTGCGTCAGATGAGCCGGTCCCTTACAAATCACCTCGAACTTTACACATCTGCTGGCTGTCAGCATCTGCCAGGTTCACTCACCCGAAAATAATGAAAAAAACTCTCATTATTGTTCCATAACAGGTAAAGTGTTAGGACAATTATTAGACATCCTGACTGACCTTGCGCAAGACTTAACCAACCGCCCTTGCCAACCTTTCCGGGCAGCCTTTGGGCATACAAACCAGAAAAACTGTTCTTTCAGGTGATGCTAAGGTTGCGACAGTGGTAATGAAAGAAATGGCCCCGGGATCCAGGCTGGAAGCCATAACTCCTTAGATTCACATTGTCCTGCATATGGCAGAAGCATCTAAGGACACGGTGCCAGGCAAAACTTCAGACTTTGACCACCCTCTTAGGAAAAGCCTTCGCTGCCAAGCATGAGAGCTGACGGAGAGTCCTGCCCGCAGCCGGGCAGAAAGGGAAGCCCTGGAAGAGGCAACCAGCCTGAGCTTGGTGACTGTCCAACACCAGCTTCAGAGGGGTTTGGAAGAGCACTGGTTAGGAGATTTCCAGAACCAGCTTTTTACCCTGCTCTTGGTTTTTCAGAGTGGGATTTTTTTTTAATTTAAAAGAAAAGGAAGCATGCTAAGCTCTTACGCTATTTAAGTCTTTTGCATCAGCAGACAAATACCAGCGTGCTTCAGTGAAAATTTGTCAGCACTCTAACATCACCTCTGAAACACGGGGAACTAAAACCACTGGAGAAATATCTATCTGCGACTGGACAATAAAGTAGACCCAGGACTTGTGCAGCAATGCCATCCTCCCACCCAGGCAGGGCTAACGTTTGCTTCTTGCCCTCTGCACGGGCCAGGGAGCTGGTGCTACAGGTAAATATCTCCTGTCAAGAGGAGATGAAACCCAGCCAAGAAACTGAGCATAACAGTCAAAAGTAGAAATGACTTGCCTGGTTTCTAGGGCAATACAGAAAGATTTTGAAAAGAGCAGACATTTATACCACTTCTTTAGCCCACCTGGCTGATGCAAGAACCACAGTGCATGATGCAGTTTTAGCCAGCATCTAAAAATCACAGAATCACAGAATAGTAGGGGTTGGAAGGGACCTCTGTGGGTCATCTAGTCCAACCCTCCTGCCGAAGCAGGGTCACCTACAGCAGGCTGCACAGGACCTTGTCCAGGTCGG
>Ga0065711_1004236_pt1 | contig 24464 bp, 14 predicted proteins | sample Hoacrofraction12_FD_59098 | JGI IMG/M metagenome (GOLD analysis project Ga0065711, IMG submission 59098) | Hoatzin crop microbial communities from Cojedes, Venezuela - Epithelial fraction 12 v2 (version 2) | ecosystem: Host-associated > Birds > Digestive system > Esophagus > Crop | place...
CGACAGGACAAGGGGCAACGGGCACAAACGGAAGCAGAGGAAGCTCCAGCTGAACCCGAGGAAGAACTTCTTCCCTCTGAGGGTGACGGAGCCCTGGAACAGGCTGCCCAAGGAGGCTGTGTAGTCTCCTTCTCTGGAGATATTCCAGACCAGCCTGGCCGCGGTGCTGTGCAGCCTGCTCTGGGTGACCCTGCTTGGGCAGGGGGGTTGGACTGGGGGATCCCCAGAGGGCCCTGCCGACCCCCGCCATCCCGTGATTCTGTGATTCTGTTTTAATCTGCATTAGATAGAAGACAATGCCTATAAAAAGAGTGTCACCTTCCCTGCCAACCTGATTATTTTTTAAAGGTGAGCGCTTACACAAATGTTCTGCATTTGCTTGTGTCTGGACATGGGAGTGTACGCACACACGTGTGCAAGTCAGCGCCTGCACCACACTGGCAATCCCCCTGTGTGCCTGCATACCCAGAGCACCGCTGCGAATGCTTCCTCTCCTTACTACTGTTACTCATACACCTTCCGTCTAGCTAGTCAGACTCTCTTAGCAAGTGTTTTACATTCCACAATTAGAAATTGTGGAAACTAAATCCTAATTTATTGTGACTGATACTTTTATTTCCTTTGGGGGTGGGTGGGTATTTCTGCTTCTCTTACACATACATGCTTTGAAAACATACTTGCAGGTGTCGGCTTCACAGCTCACTTTTTCATTTTCAAGCAAACACTGCCAGTGCCAATGAAAGAGACGGGAAAGGAGACATTAAAAATCAGTCAGGTTTTCTTATTCCATATCAATAACAGCGTGACACCGCTGGACATACAGAAACCACCATTCAAACGACTGCGTTCCTTTATGCAACTAACCTGTAGCAATGGGGCTAGCTTTGCGATTGTGTGGCCATGCTTTTTTAAGTGATGTCCACTGTTCACCTACAAGCAAAAACATGTAGTAGATTACAAAAAGGGATCTAGCAGGGCTATATTCACTTGTACATCTCCCGTCCTATTGTTGATGTGGGAGGGAGTGGGAGGATGTTTTTACCTACGCTAACACTGACACTTGCATTTTCCATCCTAAAAAATCTGCAGGGAATATGTCAGGATTCCTTCCTCCACTCCCCAACTGCAGCTGCTCCAAGAAGCAATAAGGTAGCTGTTCAGCAACACACTGCAACGCTGCAGAACAATTTAGCATATGTTGGGAACAACACTCACTCTTCCCAGGGAGATCAATGCACTACACCCCACTCTCAGAAATTTTATCTTGGTATTCACTCAAAATTCAGCTGGTCCTAGAAGTAAAGTTATTTATATGAACACCAAATGTTCTCACTTTAAATACGCCAGCCAGATCAAAATTTGTTCCCATCTAAGGGTATAAAGGTAATAACTGTTAACCTTTGGCTGCTAAAAATGTAAAGGGAAAATATCTTTCATTTAAAACTTGCTCATTTGGTTACCATGGACACTGCTTAATCATGAAGGATGACTATTACTTGTTACTATAGTAACCAAGAAGCTTAAGAAGCATCCTGTAATTTAACTCCAGATGCCAAATTTTACAACAGTCCACCTATTAGCACATTTGGATACTTCAGAACAAGCCCAGGCTTGATCTCTGACTCTACAAGAAATTCACTGGTGCAGAAGTGCTGTAAGAAATCAAAAATGTGAGCACATAATGTACAAAAGAAACTTGCACTTCAAATAAATTGGTTTCTTTAAAAAGAAACATTAAGTGCTCAGCATCCGAGGATTCCTTTTTCAGTGGAAATGTTAATGAAGCAAAACTTCGGCTGTCTTCATTCTCATCAGTGTTTCTCAAAGTCTATACAATTGCAGGGCATGTTTTTCCCCAAAGTGAATGCTTCAACGCTCAACTTAAAATGAACTTCTGCAGTAATGCTGAGCCGCCGGTATTCATAAACGAACCTCCGGGAGCAGATCAGGAGTGCCAGCCTAGCTCTCAAGAACAAACCTGCAATAAAAACATGTCCCCCTCATGCAAGCAAGAAGGACAGGACAAACCTTCCAAATCCAGGCAACCAGCGTGTTGCTCTAGACAGCCTTTTACAGTATTTCTGCTTCTTAGCACTTGCTTAGCATTACTCATCACCACAAAGCTTCACCTTCAGCACCACCAAAGAAATGTCAGGCAGAAGCTTTGTCTCCTGTAGGTCTGGGGAGATGAGGCTTCCAGAAATTACCTGTAGCTGGCACTGTTTTGGGACCCTCATCAGTTCTATACTGGGTATGAATTCACAGTTTTCAAAAAGCCACCGATTTTCACATTTGCTGATTTCCAAAGGTGCCTGAGGAAACTTCGTTTCAAAGCCTGACCCTAAGGCTGTGTAAAACAGTAACACGAGTAAGGATGTTCTGGGGTTTGTGTACCTTTTTTAATGCGCCCATACACAAACACACAAGCAATTAATACCGACATTTAAAACATTCGCTGCAGTGTTTAGAAGGAGAGCAAACTACCTTCAGCTAGTGTCTGAGCTGAAAAAAGCAAAACTGATAATGCCCAAACACAGAAAGCCAACCCAGCTCGTTCCCCATCTCTGCTGAGAGCAGAGTAAATTAAAGGATTATAGAGTGCCTTCAGTGCAATAACTTAAGGGATTAGTGGCACACTAGAAGACCTTCAAGGGAAATACAGGTTTAAAAGCTTTAAAAGGCAGCTCTGTGTCTAAATTGTTTGGACTGCCATAGCTGTGAGGAGACAAACTTACTCTAATACATAAGAGATCATGAAAAGTCTGCTGAAACCCCTCTAAGCATGCTTTTGGAAGCAACACCTTTTGGACTCAGACCAGGGTTTTTAACCTCGTTCTCATTTATTACCTATGGCTTTTAGATAAAAGCTCACTCTGCATTAACTTGGGAGCAACTCTGCTACTTAATTCCTTTCAGAGCAATCAGCCCCTCTTAGCAACTCTGTTTGGGGAAAGTGCGGTCGCTACCAGAAGGAAAGGACTTAAAATAGAGATAAGCGAAAGATGAGCAAAAAGAGACAACTGTCAATCTTCAAGTGGCCTGAAAGTTGCTGGTACAATGTCCAAATTTCTGTCACAGCAATTAATGAGCTGTTCCTTTGACAGCAATTTCCTGAGTTACTCTTAAGCAGCATTGACAGTTCTCACAATGTTATCAAGACTGCTGCTATATTTAGTGACCTCTTACAGACACAGCTTCTGGGACCATGAGGCATTCAGGTATGGGACTATGATCAAGATTTTAGACAAAGAACATGAGAGTCAAGACTCCTGAGTTCTCTTCCTACCTTGGGGCCAAAGGAAAGTCTCAGAGAAGAATACGGAGCTACTGGAGTTTGTGCCATTACTCTCTCGTTTACCACCCATAGGATTTCCTGCAGCTCACCCCTGGACACCTCACTGGTTAAATAAGAATGCATCTACCCAAGGCTTCTTTCAAGTCCATGAACTATTTGCAGCTCTTATAAACGTGCTGAAGAAAATCAAACAATTGTTATAAGGCAGTGTTTTGGTTACGCATGAAGATATTCAGGAGACATTTACTGGTTTGGGTAGTGCCACAAACACCGCAATGGACACACGACCCACACTAATGCTATCAGCAGACACATACACCTCTCCCGTTGCCCAGTTGCATCAAGGTTTGGGGTTCTTTAGTCAAATCTGCTTCTTTTCAAGCTGCTTATCTGACTTGCAAAGCTCGGTGTCCCTGCCTCAGCCCACATGTACATCTACAGCTGCTGACAAGGGGGCCGTGTTGCCCTGCACAAGCCTTCCCCCATGTTCCAAGTTACTCCCTACAGTTCTCCTGTCTTCTCCTCCTCTTCACTCCCCTCTTTCGTGTCTCACTATCAAAACTCCATATCCAGCAAGTCTTAAATCACCTCCTCTGCCATGTGCCTCAGAATCTGACAGAAGTTACAACACAGGAAAATCAAAGAAGGAGGAAAATACAAAGCTCACAAAACTGCAGAATATTGTCATTAAGAGGACAGGTGAAAAGTAAACAAACAGTAAGGTGTTACCTCAGCCTGTCACAAGCAAATAAAATGACTGGTCCCCCAAATCCCAAACATTCTCCAAAAACCACCCCATAGTTTGTTAGCATCCCATGTTGGGCACAGCATTACGGTTTAACCGCACCGTAGCTCCGGAGAGTAAATGGCAGCACTGCCCGGGGGCTACACACAGCGTGGCTGATCCGGAACTCTCTGACTTTGGAGACAGAGGCTGTTCCTTCCACTACAAGACACTACACTTCCTTCCACTACACCTCCACTACATGACAGCAAGATGGGATGGGATATCTTGTAAGTCTTGCTTACTACACGTGGGTTTCTAGCTTACTATGCAAGTACCAGAAGGGCCAGTGCTGCTTGGAGATTCTCTCTGGTGTTTCCAATGGTTCCTAATGGGAAGTTTTAAAACTTGATTCATTTTTAGTCGAGTAGGAACTGACACGTTTGTCACAGAAAAACTCACTACGTTTTGTTGTTTCTGCATTTCTGACATGCTTCTACAGGAGGTGGTGTCGGTCAGGGGGGCATCACCAGCGCTGCAAGAGCAAAGAAGGAGCTCAAGGCGCTACTGCCACCATGCTCCAACTGAACGTCTGTCCAGCCTCTGCCTCCATAGACAATACATCCACTCTAAATCTTTGTTTATTCAATGGATACTTGGAATTCTAGATCCATTGTTTTCATATCAAAACAACTGAAGTATTCCTCTATCATGCACTACTTCCTGAGTTATTAAATTTAGTATAGATTTTTATTAGACAATTAAGGATTTAACAAATATGGCAAAGTCTCAGCTGGAGCACTAGCACTAAAAATAGCTTGGCTGCCAGTGAATATTTCTTACAAACAGTACAGCTTAACAAATTTTGCGTGTCTTTTCTATGGGCATCTGTCAGCCACGCTGTTAAAATTTCAATGAAGAACTGCAAGAGTTCTGTGGTGAAACAGAAAATGCCACGAAAGAGACTTGAAAAACAAAGCAATGGTCATTAAAAACTGCGAAGCAGGAAGGTCTCCTCTTCCTGACATTTAAAAGACACCACCCTTGGAAAAAACCCTATCGCTAATGTTTGTTACTGAACTCTTCACTCGCCTCCTCCCAGCCCTTAGATGAAAAAAGACGTCTAGACAATACTTTTTAGAAAAATTGTAGGTGTTCTAAGGCACAGGATTTGGATTCTTCAAGAAATCTCACATCCTGGAGACAGGTGAAGTGTACGCACGTACTCCTTTGGCTCTCCAGAACATAATGCAATATGATATAATACAATACAACCTGACTGTACTATTGATTGGTTACTAAAGTGAATAACCTATAACTTAAAACCAAGTAAATTATAAATTAAGACTGGGAAGAGTGATTCTAAGTTTGAAATGACCCCAGTGTTGCCTGCCGACGCCTGTGACTGGAGGGTGGCAACTCAGGTCCCAAGGTACAGGGACTCGGTCTCGCCCCAGAGACTGGACTGACTGGGCAGAGTGACCGCTAGTATGTTATTATGCCCATCTTTCTCCCCAGACTTGACTTCCTACTGACCACACCTCAGTCAGTATCAACCACTGATACAGAAAGATGTGCTGAAAAGGCAAAATCACTCATCTGGTCAAATTTTGGAGGATATGAGTCAGAGAACAACAGCAAAACTGGAACGCCTCACTCAGATTTCTGCTGGCCAGTACAAATACATGCAACACATAAGCATACTTGTATTTGCAAGGGTAGCACTGTATATTTCAAACTTCTATGTGCTGATGCAGAATCAGTTTCTTGCAATAAAAAACTGTATTTTTTAGTCATACAGACCATTAAAAGTTGCTAGATGTTTGTCAGATATCTATGGTCTCTCTCAGCAAATTTATTGTACAACTAACTAGAGGAATCCAAAAGACCAGTACAACCCGGGGACAGAGGAAAGAGGAGGTGCACCTTTATGCGCAGGTGCACAAACGGGGTTCTGACGGTGGTATTGCATTCATAACAACGATTCAATTTGTTAAGAATAGAGACCACAGAAAGAAAAATGAAGGCTCAGGGGCACATGTTGGTTTGGCATGCAAAAAAAAGAGGGCATTGTACGTGTAGAGAGGTGTTCTGTTTGGACAGCACACGACAAATTATTTGCTTATTTATTCATTAGTTGATAATGGCACTGTTCTTCTGAGATAGGTAGGTCTGGTCAGTGCTGATCTGTAAGGAAGGGTAGGTTCGGATGTGATGCAGGTATTCTCACACCCAGGCCCTTGCCACAGCTAGGACTATCTAAGCCAAACTTCCTTTAGAGTACGTGTAGACAGCAGATGTACCCTGAAACACACGGGCTTTCAACAATCGGGAAGGCACGCAGCTACGTGTAATTCAAAGAAAAGTTACTTGTGGGTTGCGAAAAGAACAAAGTATTGTTTAAACGTTTCATGTGAATTATTTACTTACAGAGCTCTGAATCTTACTTAACAATATAGTGGGAATTTTCAGTAAGGGCACAATTTCTAATCAAGATGAGAGGGAGATGCCTTCTCCCCACATCTAACACCGCAGTGTCCTGGGCACTGCCCTGCGCGACACGACAAGGTCCTGCAGAGGTGGAAAGGGAGCAGTTCCACGTGGCATTCCTTGTCAAACATCACCTTTTTTTAACACCCTGCAGAATAAAATTTCAGCTAGGAAAGATTAGAGAAGTTTGTGAAATTTCAGTTAGCTTTAAATATAATAAAACTTCCTTTGTTTTTACATCATTCTGCTACATGCTGGGACAGTTTTCAAGTCTCTGCTTCCCTTGTCCCAAGCGAGTACCTTAACCTCTAAGGTGTTGGCTGTTTGGGCATAGGTTGGTCTCTTCTTTATCACTTAAAAGGTTTTGATTTCATTGAACAGAGAGAGAAAGACTAAGTTCTGGCCATTTTCAAGAGATGTGTATCTGAATAGCCTGTGCTGAGAAAAAAAACAGCCTGACCTCAGCCTCCAAGCTCTCAGTGTTTGGTGCACTAAAATACTGGGCTTTGCTGAAGATCAGTCAGGTTTCTCTTCGCAGCAGCCATCAAAGGAAAAGAAGAAGAAAGCCTGTTTAATAAAAATCCTTTTTGTAGAACACCTTGAAAAGCATTTGTGATGAACAGAACTTAGAGCAAGACGTTTATGTCCAAGGAGCTGACGGAGGCTGAAGCATCAGGAACACTAAACCTTCAAGATCAGGAACTCAAAACGTTCTCAAGTTCTTAGCGCTTTGATGACAACTGATTGCCTGCAGAGTTTTACAGATGAAGGGCCTGAAGCCAAAGCTGCATTTGGCTCAGATATGGAACCATGAATGGAGCACCCGTCAGTAGTTTCTATGAGCAAACGGAATTTTCAGAACACTTGCCGCTGACCCCTGTTCCTTCATTATACCCATAATTAAGTAGAAGCAGCGATACCATGAAGAAAGCTGCAGACCAAAAGGAAGAAGCAGGTGTTGCTTTTATCGATAATTTTCCTTCTACCCTCTCTGCCTCCCAAGTATCTTCCAGAACATTAGATGGATCACCTGGTCGTAATCATAATTACTGCCATGATTCCTCATATAGTCACAGACACCTCTGAGCTGAACAGATGGTCCAACAGGAGATGGGGGTCTGCAGTTCGTTTTTTTAACTAACTAATGTATACCTGCAGCGTGTCCTGAATCTCTGTGGAAAGCAGAGCCAGGAGATTTCAGACATTATCATCATTCTAACAAAGATTAACTGCGGAGTGAAACCTGTCCTGTTTATCCACTATCAAACAGTAATAATTTACACATGCTGGAGGCATGATCACATGAGCCTCCTGATAGCACGCCTCCTTGTTCTGTTCCAATTTGCCCTCCCCATCACCGTTACTGTTCTTCAACTATTCCAGCCCTGGACCTCGCACAGGGACAGACTGGCAAATGTTATGAAACGTGCTGAATGTGTTAAAAGCACCAGGGCTAACCAGCGCGCTCTAGAATAGAGGATGCCATCACACAAACCATCAAACAAGCTGGCTGTCATCGCGAACAGCTGAAAGTCCTATACATTTTTCTGCATGCTACATCAGATTGTCTCCATCTGGAGTCCCAACAGAAAGCAATCCCCTGCTTTCCTTAGATACTTGCATAGAAAATGCAAATTCTGTTCCCTTCGCCTATCTAAAACGCGGTGCAGCAGAACCTTCCCGAGGGAGCGGTTATCTCTGCCGTTGCACCTCAGGAAGCAAGACCCATTTCCCAAGCTAGGTCTGTTCCAACAGCCTCTGCCTGTGCCTGCGGCGCAGCCGGGCAAGCTGCAGCCCCAGCCTGACTTTGGCTCTGGTCCTCGGGCAGGCTGCGCTCCGTCCTCACAAAGGGCAGCCGGCAGCATGCGTGCGGCAATGCTCGTCGGCAGGGCACGCGTGGAGGGGTGGCATTGCCCCCTCAGGGGGTGGGAGTGGGAAGTGGCAGTATATAAATACACGATTTTAAACACAGCCTCTTCCTTATGCAAAGAGACTGACTGATACAAACTCGAGTGGGCTGAAGGAGTTCTTTGACTCACAGCGGCAGGCGTAGTACGGCCGTTGGCACAGGAGCCACGCTGGCAGCAGCTGGCAGCACCCGCATCCCATGGGTGCTCCCGTGTCCGCGCCGGCACCAGGGATTCATCACCCGGGATTGATGCGGTACAGGCGGTGAATGATTCCAGATGGGCAGAGGGGGCTGTGCGCCAGCAGAGATCTCCTCCTGCCTGGTAAATCTGTAACTACTGCCTGATCCTCAGCAAGTTCCCTGTCCAAAAGCATGCTGACCATCTGCTGAAGTGACACACCTCGGAAAAGCCCGACTTCCAGGTATCACTGCTTCTGCAGCTAGGGCCACGGCTTACCTGGGCTCTGTGGGGATCTTGGCAAAGGGTCTGGAGACTGGAGAGAGCAGAAAGTTGCCAAGAGGAGGTCCGGGAAACACACATGCGGCAAAACAGACCACTGCCAGTTCCTGTGCAGTAACTCCAATGCTCATGAATTTATGGCAACCTCCCACTAGGGATATCTGATCTTTGAGTATCTTAGCTACAGACAGCAAGTTGCACTGCAGACCAGCATTTGAGATGGGGACCCTCAGGGCTTCCGTTCATCCACACTTGTAGGTTTTGGAAATTAGCATTACATCAAACCCAGCAAATCTAGATATCTAAACTCCATAGCTCCCACACTCCTACAGTCTCCTGTTCATCAACCTTTCAGTGGGATCAAAACTGTCAAGAAAAGTATTCCTCTTGCTGTATTCCAGCAGTTCCTTCCCTCTGTCCAGACCGGCAGCCAGGTGCTGGAGCAGCAGGCAGCGACTCCAGGCTCTGGACCAAGCCCTACCACTGACCTAGTGCGTGACCTCGCTGCACGGTGCTGCCACTGCGCAACTTGCTGTCTGCATCTCTTGCAAAAACAGGCTGAAAATAAAGAGAAAATTCTTATCCAGATTTGAAAATCCCTTTAAGATCTACAGATGAGAAGAGCTCAGCTAGTGCTGAGTATTACGATCCTCCTAGCAGGCAGGAATCCTAGAGACAAAACGGCAAACACAAAATACTCAGGGAGAGATCAACAGCAAGAGGATTTCAGTTGGTTCAGATCCAATTTCTTACAAACATTAGGGCTGATTTCCATTTCCATCACATCTGCCTGCATATTCCTTGTGTTCATGACAAATTTCACTGTTAAGTTCATACTGGGTTAACTAAATGAAACGAACACATTTCGTTTCTCACAGTAACTGAAATGACAGTAAAATATTTTGGTTTTGAACAGTATACAAATAATGGGGGATAGGGAACTGTTACATGCTTGTGAGTTTACAAACTCTCCTCCCTGACAAGCAAAACAACAAAAAAATCATGGAAAGAAAACCACTGTTTGCTTAAAGGAAAAGATGAAGCTCAGGGACTGATTTAGCTACCTATTGTTTTCTCAGTGATGATTCAAAATCCTGAAAAAAGTATTGTATGCCAGGAAAAGAAGACAGAGGACATTGCACTAAGCTAAATCCTGTAGTGCTAGAGCCTACTTTACAATCTGCTTCCTAAATCAGAATTAACTCCAGTGAGACACGTACAAGCCTGGATTTGCACAAACACCTGATGCAGTGTTGCAGTTGTGCTTTTTACTCACACAATAACCAAAAAAATCTTTGAAATTAATGGCTTTGATTAAGCTCAAGACATTATAAATACAACTGGATTGTCACACTGCAGGCCACACGCAACCCTCTCCCCTCCTTTCTGAAAAGACAGTTCAAGAGCAAAATGACTCCAAGACTCCAGCTCCTTTGACTGCTTTAACGATAGGCATAAGCATCAATAAACATTTATTTCACACTAGAAGAGAAAGCCAGAATAGCTTATTTTAAAAATGCAACTGGGTCAGTAGCTGCCTCAAGTAGAATAAATGGGCTGCATGAGTGAGTAAGCCCTAAAGAAACATTACTCTCTGGGCCGAACTCCTGCTGATGAGGACAAATTGGCCCTTTTAGAGCAGGATTTTTTAAAGCGCACGGTGATTTGGGAATACAAGTCCCACCGGTTTCTGCAATGCCTCGGGAGCACAATCTTTAGGCTCTTTTGAAAATCCTACCCCTAAACTGTACTCAGCTTTGTAATTTCAAAACCCCTGGTGATATCCAGCTCATGAACAACAAGAATTTCCAGCAGCCTATCTTTGCATATAGTTACCATCTCTTAATCAAGGATTTTCACATCTCTGCAATCATCAATTAGGCCTCCAAACAGCTCAGTTAGCTAAAAAAGTAGTTACCTTAATTATACAAATTGAAAAGACTGGGTTAGTTACAGTTACACAAGGTGTTAAAGCCACTGTAAGGAACAGCACCCACGCCTGCCTCCCCCAGCTGAGCTCTTAACGTTAAACAGCTCTCCCTCCCCACGCAGGACCGCAGCAATGCACAAGCAACTGACCTTCTGTAAAGCTCGAGACACGCTTCACAGGGAGCTGGCCCACTCACAAATATTCGCACTGGTCATTCTTATCTAAAGTAACGAAGCTACCTGTAAGCAACAGCACCTATGTCTTTGCACTGTCAATTAAAGAGAACTGTGGTTGCAATTACCCCTACTAAGCGGCCTGTTCCGGCTCCGGGATCTGCTTCGCTGTCTCTGAAGTCGTGACCTCCGGAGCAGTCGATAGTAGTAAGACGGTCTCCCAGAACTTTTCCTGCTGTTCATTGACATTTTTGTATCTATTTTACACATACACACATGCAGGCACAGGTTCACTCTCCCCTCTGGCAGAGCAGCAACAGTTCCAGCGTGTAATTAACTGGAGGTTGGTTCTCTGGAGTGGAAAGGGAGAGGGGGGGAAGAGGAACTCTTCACTTGACACATTTAAAAAGAAAAACAAGAAGAAAACACAAAAAAGAGAGAGAGAGGAAAAAAAAGAACGCGGCACCAGAGTACATGTCTCAGCTGAGGAAGGGCTTGCAGCGAGCGAGATAAACTGTGCTAACAATTCCTGCCCCCAAAAAGATAAGCCTGCTGGAGTTGGAAGAGGAAGCCAGAGTTGGCCCCGGCTCTCAAACGTGAAGAATAGGCTGGAAGAAATCCCGGACTGGATCCTCTCCGACGGACAGCAACATCTGATCGAACGGTACTGCAAAAAATCAACAGCTTGCTGCATGCAAGCGGCTGGGTAGCCTCAGGGTGCCGGCTAGTTTCTACCTGCCCCGGCCATCAGATCATTTCGGAGATGAAGTTTCAGGCGGCTTGGTCTGCAGCAGGAGGTATCTACGAGAGGCAGGCTTGGGGAAGGGGATAATGGTTTCCTGGCCATGGGACACATGTTAATAATCATCATGGAGCAAAAGCCCCGGAAAATAAAGTGAAATTTGAGAGGGGAAAACTTTAATTAGAAGTTGAATGAACAGAGCTCCAGACTCCCCTGGAGGCCCATTTCCTTTCAACATTCAAACTGAGTTATAGCACATCCCACAAATTAGAGAAAGAGCCTATTTACCATTTGGGCTCTGATGGCAGTGAAGATTCCGCCTCCGGCTCATGTTGCTCACTAAAATTACATTTCAATGGGCAAAATTAACACTTTAAGCCACAGAGGAAAATAAAATAAAATAAAATAAAATAAAATAAAATAAAATAAAATAAAATAAAATATAGACTAACCAGATGATAAAAAATTTCACTCCACATTTACAGTTTAAAAAGATCAGAAGTGAATTGTCCAGACTCCTTCATCTAAGCTCTATCTCTTGCCAGCACACAAAATGCTCTGAAGGAAGAGCGACAGACAACATTTCAGAAAACCAGAATGGTGGCCAAGAACTTCACCCGCTGCCACTTGTCACAAGTTGGCAGATAACAGAAAAACCTCACCGGAGGGGGATGAGCTGCAAAATGACATTTTGCACAATACCTCTCCGTATTGTGTCCCAGTTTTGTCATTTTTTCGCAGACATTTGTGCAAATTTATCTTTGTGGTGTCTTGTGAAGCTGCAGGACTAGACAGGCTTGGCTGAGGATGAGCTATGTTCCCCAGTTAGCAGGAGCTTCTCCTGGAGTCTGAAAGCTTCCCTGGATTATGCTGCGTTGCACCTTCAATAACAACAGGCAGAAAGTATCAGACTTCAGCACCCTCACCATGACAGGAGTCCCCTCCCTACCACCAACCATCCACCTTAATTTGAAGATTTCACGAACTTGTGTGGTCATGGAAAACATCAGAATTCTACAAAATCTGTATTTTGTTATTTACATGAGTAGTAAACCCAGGATGAGGTTTATCAGCTGAGAAAGGCCCTTCCAGGAGGAAAAACCAAGTCTCGCTCTTCAGGGGAGTCCATGCCTGGTTTTGAGGCCAGACGCGAGGAATTCAGCGGCAGCTTTCAGGCAGCGCAGGAATGAGCCGATCAAGCGGGCAATGACAAGTTCAGGTCAAGGAGGCAGAGCCCAGCTGGGCCGAGGAGGCTCCGCTGCCTCTGCGAGGGGGACGACGCACGGGGACCCTCCTCGGCACCACCCCCACCAGACCCCACGCCGCATCCCGGCAAAAAGGAGAAGCCTTCGGTTACTGCACATCTGCCCCTGTCTTGTTATCCTTGGGTTTTTTTCATATTTGGGTAGATTAAAAAACAAGCAAAAAAAAATACAGGAACAACTGTAACCATTTTCCAGCTGACCAGAGACTCAGCCTGTGCAGCTGACTCAACTCACAAACAGAGCTGGGAACATCCAGATGCCAGGGACAGGACGGTCTGAAAATACTGAGCTTCAGTTAAAGATCTGCTGCAGACAAGAAGCCAAATATTCAGGTGTCTCGCTGCATTTTCATGTCCCAATAACTGAGCCCATAGCTCTTAAGAGAATCTTTTTAAGATCATGCTTTTATCACTAAAAATGTCTTTAGAACAGCCTACTGAATTTATTTTTCCTTTTCTCATTCCCAACGGCAAAAAAAGGCACTGATGGAAATGCAAGCTTAAACAAAACCATGTAAAAAGCTCACCCAAATTCAGACAAGCTAAATGGGGAGGGTTTGGATGTGTTGGTTTGGCTTTGCTGGAGCCAGGGGACTCCTCAGCCCCCCTGGGACACAGGAGAGGCAGGGCTGGGAGCCCTCACCTCTGCGAGCCGCTGGGGATGATCGGGAGATACGGGGTGGTGGGCCGGCAGGCACCCTGCTCTCACCCACGTGGACTGGAGCATCTGTTCCATGTCTAGGGATTTCTATCTTTAATCATCCTGGTACCTTCAGGAACGTTCATACAGGTGACCATAAAACAGGAGAAGTTAATGAGGATCTATAAACCATCATGACAAGAGAAAGCAGCCTCACTAGAAAAGCATAAACGGCCGGGAGCTTTGTTGAAGTTTCGCCAGCTTGCCTCCGTCTCTCTCACTTCAACGGCGTTTTTGAAGGCTTTAAGTTCAGATGCTACATAGCAGCAGGCAAAAAAATGAACGACCCATCTGGGAGGGAATGTGACTGGTCTGGATCTTTTCAATTAATCCAGCACCGCTTTCTTGTTTCTTTTTTTCTTTTTGAAAGCCACATCCTGATACAAACGGCCTTTTGTATATAGCAGAATCTGTCACTTGCAAACGTTAGCTATATTAACTGCTCTGGAGGAAAGCTGACAACATGAAAACCTCTCTCTCTAAACTAACACAGCCCAGCCTGGCTGCTCCCTCCAAAAGGCAGAAGGACGCGTTCAGTCACGGGCTCTGCTGAATCTCTCAATAGGAGGAGCAAATGGAGCCAAACGTAGCAGTGATTTTTGGGGTGTTAACTCCTCCTCCCCAACACCATGCACAAACCTAAGCCATGAAATTAAATATCCACCAAACTGCAACATCTCAGTAAAACACCCAGTTTGATACTCTCTTGAGCTCTAGAGGAGAATGAGAGCATCCACAGCTGGCCTGGCATCCCCTGTCACCTACTCTGGTTATCCGGCTATTAAGCCTTCTTAAAACTGGATTTCTTTCACTTCTTTACCAAAACTAACAGCATGTGAATAAATTTTAAATTAGCACTGAAATAAGTTCTGGGATGGAGAGCTACACAAACATTGGCTTGTTTGCTTTGACATCAAAAGGAGCTGGCTGCTGCCTGAGGCTTCGCTCAGCGGCAGCGGGGCTGCTCAGCCCGGCGCGGCCGGCGGAAGCCATGCCTCCCCAGCAGCTAACACTTGCCTTTTTTATCATTTGTTTATTGCTTTGTGCTGGGAAAATAATGACGGTACTTCAGAATGCACGTTCCCAAGGCAGCCCCTACCCTTAAACCTCTTGCTTTCCCAAAGGGCTTTAGAGGAAAACAATCATTCCTCTTAACTCCTTCTGATTTTATGGCAAGGAACTTGAATTTCTTTTTCTGAAAGTGAAAGTTTCCCTGCTCTGTCAGTAGGGCCCAGCGCGGCCCCAAAAACCTCTATTTGTACAGGCACGAGGACACTGATTTGTCCACACACAGAACTAACGGCCTCTGAATTTAGGCTGCCTTCTGGAAGACAACAGCTGTAGTAATTTCATTTCAGTTTCCCATATTTTTTTCACAAGGAACTGAACCGAAGCTTTAAAAAGTTAAAGCAAACAAACATGAAAAGGCTTTGCCTTGCCCAGCAGAGAGAGGAGCGGTGAGTATCAGCTTAATTTCTAATTTGCATTGGGTCAATGAACTGCAGACAGATCATCGAGAAGTTGAAAAAAATCAGCTTGCAGCCCAGATTTCCCTGTCACATGTAACTAGACTACCTCTGAAGAATGATTATACTCCTTTCACAATCTGAGGCAAAAGGAATAAGGGAATAATCTCTACAAAATATGTCTTTTAAAACACAAGAGAAAAATAACGGTGCTCCTGTCAGTGATCCTAGAGGCTCTCAGGATGCGCCTGCTTGAATTTGCTTACAAGTCCATTGCCGTCTTCAGTGCAGGACGCTCTGAAGCTGGAAGATTTCCAGGCTTACCGCCTCGAGGCTACCAGGGATACGTAAACTCATACGCAGAGCCAGAGAGGAAGGTAATTTCCTTTGTGTAAGGGTAACTTAACTTTCGATTCAGCTGTACTCATATCAAAATCTTCAGTGACATATTTATTTGAAGACCTAAAAAGGAAAGTTTCATACACACAATTACAAGTAAACGACTTCTTTTTAATATTTTGATGGAAACCAATGATTATTTTCAGATGACGGTTAGGCAAATTAATTTCCTTACCACCTTAGGTGGAATGTAGCAGCTTTTTGATAGCCTGTCAACAAAGTGGTAGACAGATTTGGGATCAAAATGAGAAATAAACATCTACTTAAATTGAAGCATAGAATTCATTGCCTGCCTTTTATTGAAGGGTGTCATAGCTACCAAGACACTATGGAATACTCTTGCTGTCTGTATGGTGATGAAATCCAAATGTAAATGGTAAGTAGTCAATTCACGTAATATAGATTTTTAATTATATTAGTGAGGAGAAAAAGCAGTGCCATATAAAAAAGGCAAGAAGAAGAATATGCATCTGAATAATTTAATATTAAACAAGCGTTCAGAAGGTCTTACAGAAGTTAAACCAGGACATGAATTCTTTTAGCATTAGCGTTCCCTACATACAGACTATACCTGCTATTTACTGTCATTACCTTTATTGTATATTTACTATGGTGGTGCCCAGAGATGCAAGAAAAGATCAGTGTCACATTGTTTTGGGATCTCCATACACCACCAGTGAAGAGACGATTCCTTGCCCGCAGTACCTGTGATCGAACTAAATGCACACGCCATAGCTGACCCCGCAAGCACGCTGATCACCAGGCCTGTTTCGTGAAGGGAGAAGTGAAGCCCTGAGTCATTTATACAAGGTCACGTGGGGAGGCTGGGGCAGAGCGAGGCTTTTACTCTGGATCCCTTAGTCCTTGCCCAAAGAATTAATGGAGCTTCCTCGCTTTCTCAAGAGAATCCCCCTGCCACAAGTATTAAGCATAATTTTTTTTTTCTACAGTGTCTTTCATCCAATAGAGCATTGATGCTTTTGCAAATACTTGTTCAGCTTTTTAATGTACTTAAAACATACAAAATTCCTCTTTCTCACTCAGATTAAAAAAAAATTCAAAGGAAAGTGCCCAATGTTAAGCGGAAAAGTCAGTTATTTAGCTTCTAATAAATAATGTTCTCATTTTGAGAATGTATCATCATCTATTTTAAAAATGTGAACAAAGATAGCTTGTCAGGTATTGCACAAGAAAAAAGGAAACAAGGGAAATAAAAATAGAGCCTAGGAATTCTACCTCTAACTCCCAACAAATCTATCAACAGGCTGAGTTCTGGGCCGCATTTGATTTCTGCATACAGCGGGCAGCTTCTTGACAGTGGGAATTCAGTACGACATTCAGCGTGGAAGAGGCAAACAGGAGGTCGACAAACACGTTGTTCAGTGTGCTGGAAGGACGTGTAGTGCTTTGTGGAAAGACACGGAGTCATCCACGTCGGAAGGGCTGCGCGGTCCCCGGGCAGGTTGCAGTAACGCCAAGGAGAGTCAGCGTGTCTGAGAACCCGACGGGAGACGTTTCCTGTGCCACGCAATGAGCTCCACGGCAAGAGGACGGGGAAGAAACACACGGACTGACCTCAAATCAGAACACGTTTCCTGACTACTTCCTGGTAGAACAATAGAGCTAAAGAACATAAACTTTTTCAAATCAGCTTTCAATTAGCTGGGGGAGACCAAAATAAAACCAGTAACTTACTCTAAATTTATTGACATGTATTCCTAATGATCAAAAACACTCTGCTCGGAGAACTTGGTTTATGATCCGTCTAGTAACGATGCTAAGAAAATTTAGAAAGTCAGAATCTACCTTAAGATTTGTGCTATGGTTTCCATAGACCTCATGAAGTAATTAAGCACCTGGAGTCCAACACAAATCAAAGAAGAAACTTTTACCAGAATCAAACATCGCGTGCCTCAAAACAGCCTGCTGCTTTAAACAACCCAGGAGAAAAAAAAACCCTAAGTGTAAAATCACCATTGTGTAGCAAAAATTCCCATACCAGAAAGAAAAATCTTGTACAAAACCTGACATCAAACAAAGCTCCTCATACATAAATGGGAACGGCACAACACTCCCTAGCATCACGCATCTTCCACGAGTAGCTGCTGGGAGGAAATATTTGTTTAAGCCTGGTTATTCTTCACAAAAAAACCTTATTGCAAAAACAAAATGTTAACAATGATCCATTGAGCGATTAACAGAGCAACTTCAGCTCTGGGTTTCCAAAGATCTCCCATTTCCTCCTCCAAGACAAAATAAAAGCAGTTCTCTGCTGTGACCTCTGTAAGGTGACCCATGGGGGTTTCTGTGAACTCAACTTACAGCCAACTTGAATGCACTCATTGAAACTCTCGTACTCGGTCTCTGAGTGCAGCTGAGCTAACGCTGCTATTTGCAGGGGTCACCCCGCCAGCCAGACTAAACCCAAGACATTTCCTCTCAGCAGAAGGAGCCCGCCAGCCACAACTCCCTCGCAGCGCAGGAGGAGCTGCGCAACGTAGCCCAAACGCACCCCGTGCCACCAGCGCCCAAGGATCAAGGGGTTTTTTTCAACAGGAGAATGAAGAAAGTTGTCTGGATTGCTCAGAGATGATTCACTTCAGTCTCATAATGCAACGGTTTGGAAGTTTTTTATTTACTGTAATACACAATGATGGGAAGTTTTTTCCAGATTTGTGCTAATATTAACCACAACATTTACCACAAGGTTGTGCAATTTTTCTCCTTGCGCCTATTTCTTACTATCATGATTATTCTAAAACTAGTCTTTTTGTTCAAATTAATTGTTCGGGAAAAAACTGTTTTGTCAAAATTTTTTCATTATTTTTTTCCAGTTGGAAATAAAAGCACTTTTACATTAGTGCCTACCACTTTTCTAGTACAGTAAAAATGGAAAAATTGTCTTATTTACTGTGAAAAAATAAATTGGAAGATATTCAAGATCCTGCAAATCTCACATTGACAATTTGAGGGGAAAAAATGAAACATATTACAAAAATGACAGACAGCTGAAGGGTGCATGGCTCCCCACCCTCCAGAGGCCAAACCAACCACAGCATCCCGAAGTCTGCACCTTCCAAATGCGGCTGTGGTCGTTCAGTCTTTCTGAAGACATCCACCCGCCCTGGCCAGCCGCGGTCTCTATAATTCGCGGTAAATAGCAGAGACACGCAACGGGCTTGGTACAGGAATCGTAGAAGAGAATCACAGAACAGCCCAGGTTGGAAGGGGTCTCGAAAGATCAGGTGGTCAAACCGTTTGTGGGGAAGGGCGCCTAGCTGATGAATTTTTACGATCAAATAGATCATGCAGAAGACAAACCGTCAAAGACAAGTACTGCCAGTCCAGTCTTGCAGAAAGTAGGAGCTAGCAGGCTGCTCTGTGCCACTGAGGAAGAACAGAATTTCAGAAACAAAGAGGGAAGTCTAACAGCTAATTAACAGCTTGCATGTGGAACTCTGGTATTCGGTTATTATTACTAGTTATCAATGTTAATACAAGTAACACATTCAAATGCTGCTCCCTGCCTACGCAGGCATGAATTAGATGCTCATCTTTACTTTTCTATCTGCAAATTTAAATTAAAAAAAAAAAACAAACATCACCTTCGGGTTAGAAATCTAATTATTAGATGTAATAATAAATTATTGTAATAAACTATGTATTCTGCATTAACCTTGATCATAATATTCATATAATAAAAGAATTAACTCCTAAAAATATTTTTACATTGTATTTCAGTAGTAAACTTTGTGTTGTGTTGCTGCAGGGAACAAGTTGATAAAAGTCTGGCATCACTGGCTTCCTATGGCAAATTTATTAGTTATTATTAGCAGAAGTCTCAGCTATTTATTGTGTGTTCTAATATAATGGCTTTCCAATGTGGTGTGCTAAAAGGTCAAAAAAAGAAAGAACAACCTTCCTGAAGGTTGCTGCAGGGCAAGGCTTGCGTGGAAGGCTAGTCTGTTTAACTCAAGGCGGGGAGGAGAAAAGCGTTTTACAGGCGTTAGCGTAGCCCAGTAACTCACTGTGTGCATGAACAACATTTACCGAAGCTGAGGAATCCCCTTTGCTCCGAGGGAAGCAGACTCTTTTACGCTCACCTCCTGATGCGTAGCTGGTGCCAACGTGCAATGTAAGGACCCACGAGATTTACACAGCAGTATGAATCAACACTTGGGGTGTTTAATCTCATGAGAACATCACACTGAAAGCAGCATCTATGTTGACAAGTGAAATGAAAGATGAACTTGATTACACATGCTATGTAAAACTTACTTCCTGATTAATTAATAGATTAGACACTTCCACTTCATGTTTAAATGCCTGATAATGATCTTACGCTCATGTAACAAATCACTGGTTTATATACACACAATCCAAACTTCATTTTTCATGTGACGGATTATTTTCTTCCTTTCCTTGCCACACAATTTGCAAACTGCACTACAAAAATAGTTGCTTGTTTTACTTGCTTTTTGGCATTAGATTACTCTTCCAAGGAATATTTTGGCAAGTATGTCCTTTAGCCATCTTCCTTATCAGGCTTACATGACAGTGTATCACAGAAAACACCATCTATTTTAAAAGAATACCCTGCTAACAAGTTAAAAAATGAAAATGTAGCTATTGTTTTTAAAGACCGGTTTACAAAACCAGCTGGAAATCCTGCAATCAATTTTTAAATACCATTGTGAGGGTGGTTTATTTTAATTTACGTTCTTCCTTCTGGCACAACAACACAGTCGTGGGCTGAAAGAAGCTATTATCCAAGTTCAGTTGACTGCAAAAAGCGAAGACCCTCCTTAAAGTAACAGAAACATGAAAAACAATCTAAGAGCAATACCAGGGACGGGATGTTTGCAAGTGTGGAACCTCAGTGGAAACAACTCACCTCTCCAGTCCCCAAGCTCCACCGGGTCCCGACCCACCCCTGCGAACTGTCGCATCGCCAGGCCTGCACCTCAATGACCTCACAAGCCCTGTGCAGAGACCTGGTTGACAATCTGATAAATGACACTCCGAATACAAATGTTAGAAAACTTCTAGCAAGGCACACAGTTGTTCCTGCCAAATGATGACGTAAGGCTCTTCTATTGCAGTACCAGTTCAAATAGAATTTTTTCTGCTTATCTTCCTAGTTATTCACACAGATCTCCTGCTCCCAAGAGTAACCATCTAGTCCATACATACCCATTCACCAACATGCCCATTATCTTTTCAGAGGGAAAAAGCTGCAGCAAAAACTCTTCCTACTGACTCTATACCCTTTATTGTTCTAATATACTCTCTTTTCCTGGGTTAACAAGTCTAACTCTTTCCTTTGAGCACCTGCAAAGGGCTCTCTGATGACAGCTTGTCTTCATGGTCCTCGTACATCCATGTGGCAGCAGTCTTGGATGATCTGGTGTGCAGGGTTTGTACAATTCATTAGTCAAAATGATATACTAATGCAAAGAAGGCAAAGTTTTCCGATGCCTCGTTGGTGTTTTATTTAAAATAATTTGGTGGCCTCAAAACACCCTTCTTAGGAGACTCAGATAATAGCTCCTAACCGACAGAGCACATACGTGCTCACGAACAGCAATGCAGGAATCACCACACCATTTCCTTGTTCTCCACCCTAAAAGAGAACTTCATTCTTGACCTCTGTGCTGAACCTCACAACGGGTACTTCCGAAGTAAACACGTTAACTCTTTAGAAAGTGAGCTGACACCCAAAGAGAGCAAGGGACTGATCAGTAATTGTGACTGTTCATTAGCAGCACCTTACAAACATTCATTAGGTTTTCATTACAGAGAAGAAAATGCAAACACCTGCTGCAACTCAAAAATGCAAGACTTCAAAACAAATTCTACAAAGAATGAAAAGTTCCATGTGACCTTGATAAAAATTGCAGCTGAGCCTGCAGCACCTCAGCGCTGCGTGGAGACGCATGTGGCAGCAGCAGGAGACCCGTCCGAGCATCCGAGGCGCAGCCTCCCACCCAGCCCCTGCGGCTGCCGCTTCGCCGCTGAACTACGCAGTCAGTCTTTGCTAATCTCAGTCTAACTCCAAACTCTACTTCGCTTTTTCTTTCTAAATCATCCCCAGGACAAGACTCGAATCTCTTTTGAAATGTAAAGGCTCTATAATAAAATTTAGAAGCAACATATGGTACAAATATCAAGCGTGAACATTTCTTCCCATCTTGTGCGTTTCAAAGACTGTGCAAACAGCACTTTTCCCTCGTTTTGATCCTGCAGCCAAAATGAGTCATCTGTGAACAATTATGGCTCTGGCAGGGGCCTGGCTGTTTGAGAATGAAAGGAAACACTTTATTATTGAAATGAACAGTGCTGCCAAGCCAAGAGGCGACTGCAGAGAAATGTTAAGGGTCCTTTGTCCTCCTTCAGCCAGCAAAATGGAAAGCAGTGGATGCAGCGCTCTCCTCTCCGATGCCTGGTAACACCTAATTTCAGTACAGGCAACGCAACAGCACAAGGAAGGGCGAGCTGTGGGGATGAGCAAGTCTGTATATGGCAGGAAAAGAAACACAGAGCATCTTAAAGCAGGAGGCCTGGCTTGAGAAAGTGTTGGTTATTCCTGGCTTAGTTCTCCCAGGGGAGCTGTGAACATACTAAAGGAAAATACAGAGGCCACCGAGCTGAAATCTGAAACTATCAAAGGACGTTTGTTGGGAGTTTGGTACTGGCTGAGTTTAACAGGCTCTTCTGAAAGGGGATGAAGGGAATTCCCCTTGATGAGAAAAAATAGCAACATAACAATTTAGAAGGGACACTGATATTCCTATGTGCAGGCCATTTTCAGCATTGATACTACTGTATCTGGTTGTGATGCCTACTGGCAGGAGGGGACAGATAAGATCCCTCTGAAATTGCAAGGGTAATGTTCGTGACGTAGGCTGCTCACTGAGAGGTGGACAGGGCAGGTAACTGGGCAGGTTATTGGTCTGATGGACTTGGCAAATGATACAAGCAGGATATGATCTAAAAATTGGACTGTGAACTATGTATGAGCAAGTAATTTCCATGCATTCTTGTCTTTTCCTCCATAAGCAGCTTGCATAGGGTGGAGGAACAACACGGTAATCATCACCCAGAGCCTACAGACTATTTAAGGACAGTTGGGGTTGGTGGGATGACACAGGAAAGCAGTGCACACAGAACTGCTGATGGAAGGTGCAGGGCAGGAGATCAGGGAAGAACCTGGGAAGAGCACATTTTGCACTCTGAAATTCAATTCCAACCCTCAGTAAAAGAGATGTTGGGGGAAGATCTTGAGATTAATATTCTGATAGCAGAACCTCTCAGATCAGGACATCAGCTGAAAAATACCCCTTACTGTTTCCAAAACTCTGAGCTTCCAAAACCTCTGGAACACATTACACCACCATTACCACAGCTTGGGCAGCACTGATCCCCAGGACTAAGCGGGCCCGGTGCCTAGGCTAAGCTAGCACGCTTTATACCGTGTGGAGCAAGCTGCTGAGCATGCAGGCTCACCAGTATTAGGGGATTCTTGCTGGCCAAGGCTAAAATGCAAAACCCCTATGATCCTAGGCGGGTAGAGAACGTTTACAGACATTGCATTTGCCTTGGCGGTTGAGAGACAGTAATCAGCCTTGGAAAAGACCACATTCTCCTTTCTTCAGAGGGTCTCACACAGACCAGGAACCCCACGCTTACTGTATTAGGCCAAATGCAACGGACTCCGGAACTCCTTGAACTGAAGGGATTTTGGAGGCTCCTGTTTAGCTCATTACACAAAGGCACTCTTGCTCCCAGCAGAACTCACTAGGGTCAGAGGTACAGATTTCCTCCCGGTCTACATCTAAACAAGACAGTCTGGCAAACACTGCCAGACCTGAAATGGTAAAATACTTAGCAGCAATGCTGAAAACAGACTTCAGGAATAGGAATTTCCCAAAATGCTCGTTCTTTGCAATTCCATGAAGTAGCCTAAGGTTACCTTTACACAGCATGTGGTAATACGACATGGAAGGCATCTTGTTACAGTCAGAGTCATCTGGAATCTGATCTCGGCAGCAACTTCAGTGCTCTTTTGTTTAGGTCATGTCACTCATAAACTTCCTACCATAACACACATAGCTGTGTATAAATCAACATTAATACAGGGCATTGCAAAGCTTTCGCCAGCGGTGTCTGTGCTTTACTTTGCATACATTAAGCGCACGCCTCTATTCAATTTGTCTCAACTTCTCTGAGCATTCCTCAGTTACAAATACGCCCTGAGAGTATATCAATACTTTGACTATTCCAACAGAAATTAGATAGCTTCCAATTAAGCCATATAAAACCAAGACAACTTCAGTGGTCTCAGCCTGAGCTGAGCACACAGGAAAAACGTTTGTTGTGTACACCGAGCACGGAAGAACACCGAAGGGGTGAGGAAGCCTTTTCAGCTGAAAATGCCAGAAGCACTGCGTGCCCTGTCAGCACTTTTCAGTCTAAGAGAATGCCGCTACGTTCTGAAGACAGACCTGCATTCAAATGCCCCTCAGAGGGAACTCTTCTCTCTCACGCCAGGTTCTTTCATAACAGGGCAGCACCCCCGAGACGGGTCTAACGTTCAATCCTTAATCCGGTCAGAGCTGTCTTTCCAGGTAAACTCCTGCACTATTACCGCGCCTCTGACCCAGCAGCCGAACAGTCGCGTCTGCCTCCAGGAAGATCTCCGCGGTGTGGTCTCCCCAGGGGAAACCCCTGGTTGCCGGCAAGGGCAGGCAGCGGAGCGGCTGTCCCGGGGCCGGGGACAGGGCAGGGGCCGGGCTGGGCCTGGCGCAGGGCCCGGGGCAGGGCAGGGGCCGGGGCAGGGCCGGGCTGGGGACTAGACAGGGGCCGGCCCGATGACTGGGCAGGGCAGGGGCCGGGGCAGGGCTGGGGCCGGG
>Ga0065711_1033993_pt1 | contig 24464 bp, 5 predicted proteins | sample Hoacrofraction12_FD_59098 | JGI IMG/M metagenome (GOLD analysis project Ga0065711, IMG submission 59098) | Hoatzin crop microbial communities from Cojedes, Venezuela - Epithelial fraction 12 v2 (version 2) | ecosystem: Host-associated > Birds > Digestive system > Esophagus > Crop | place...
GGGCCCGAGCCCGCCCCGGCGCTGGGGCGGCGCGGGGCCACCCCCCGACCCGCCGGCGGCCGAACCTCGCCGCGAAGGAAGACAAAACGAGTCGGATTCCAAACGTCTGTATTAATACGAAAAGGTGGCACCACACACAAGTCAAAAGACACCGAAACGCTCCGCGGGCTCCGCGGCCCCCCCTCTTCGCGGTGACGGAACTCCTGAGGCGACGGCAGGCCCCGCTCCGGCCGCTCGGCGGGAAGCGGGGGTCGGTGCTGCTCGGCGAGGGGAACCGCGCGCCGCTCCGCCTTCCAGGGGGGCCGCCAGACGATCCGAGTTCGAGGAGGCTGGGCAGCAGCCGGCAGAACGCGGGGCCGCGGTCTGTCAGGCTACGGGTCATGGCCGCAGGCCGCGGCCCTCTCCGGAGGGAAACACTGCTCGGCCGGGTGGGTCTTCCTGAGGGAACCGGGCCGTTTCCCCGCTCTGAACAGGACACCGCGGCAACAGAAAACGGGAAACAGGATTTGTACATCAGCCTCTGCTTTCCGTGCTCAGAGGATTCCTAGAGAAAAAAACCTGCCACCCTCTGCCACCCCTGTCTGGTAGCTGGAGAAGCACCCATCACCACGTGGTTGCTTTTAAATCATCCTTTCTGACATTAACACCCCCGTCTGCAGTTCGTACAGCTTTCCACAGAAACAACGAAAGCTGCACTTGTCTGATGTATTAACAACTCAAGGGAAACCTTCCGTTCCTCACAAGTTACTCTGAAGTTATTTTAACTCTGAAAGACTACCAGTAATCAGCATTTAAAAAAAAAAAAACAACAACAAAACAAATCTGATTTCAGTCGTACAGAAGAAAACTCCTGACGCTGCTTGCCACCAAGCAGCATCAACTCCAGAGCAGAGGGGGCTCAGGGGGTGTTAAGGTCAGCAGGCATATTACCCTTGGTGCGAACTACAGGGCAAAACTACAGACCTCGGGAGGTCTAATCCATCGCCAGAGAACAGCACAGCCCCTCCAATCCCTGGCTTCCCCTAGGAAAAGGTAACTTCACAGGCTGCATGCATCCCTCTCTAGCTGCAGGTAGAAACAGTGCTCCAACAGCAACAAAGTATCACCAATATACTGGTACTGGACAGACACTAGCTCAGAAAAGAGTCGGAAAGAAAAATCTGAAGTGCTTAAGGCAATTCTTCATATCCCCATTTACTAAAAAACAACTGGACCAGCTATTAGCAGCAAAAATTTGACATCTGTGCAAACTATCATATTACAAATTCATCCTTTAAGGGTAAAAAGTCACATGTTAAGTTCAGCTGGGACATCAGTCAAACTAGAACTTGCAAGTCGCAAGTCACAGTATGAAATACTTCAAGCATTCTTCTAAGTGTTAAAAGAAAAATTACATTTTTACATTGTGCATCTCAAATTTACTTTGTAGGCTACACTAGATCTTGCCAAAAAAAGGTCATTTTTTAAATGCTCCCACGTACGTTGGAAATTAGTCATGGTTCTTTCTCACTACACATTAGCTTACCGTAAACATTCCCTTTCTTTCCAAAAAGGGCAATTTCAATAGCAACTGTAGCTGAACACCCAAGATCAAGCCGTTAACTAGGCCTCATGAACAGGTACTAGCCTGGTTCGACGTCTGTTTACCACAGTCACTCAACAGAACAAGTCTCAAACCAAGAAGCATCTGTCTTAACTCTCCTCTCTCTAACCACCACCAGGCTCCAAGCATGCAAGTCTCACTCCCTCACATACCACTGAATTCGTAGCAGCTGAACCCCTAGAACTCCCAGGCAGGTATTCACTGCAGTTGAAGGGAAAAACAAGGAAGAAATACTTAAGATTACACAGATTACTTCGATAATAACAACATCTGTAGATAATGCGTGAAAGAGATTCAGACACCTTTCATTTACGAACCACATCACCTTCCAAGGTCTTTGTTTCCAAGACACAAAACACTAAACTGGCAGAGGAAGGTACAGTTAAACTGAGAATTGTTTTACACTTCCCTCTGCAGAATAGATTACAGCTAACTTCGTTCACAATGCAAGTATTTAGAGATGCTCAAGTTCCAGGTATGAAATGAACATTTTAAGGGCTCAACCATTCTGTCAACTTCATGATTTCTCAAGAGAAAAAAAAAATTTCTAGAGCAGGTATTAAGAAGAAAATCTAAGTTTTCCACTGAACATTACATTCAGTTTATGAAGAGTTGTGTCATGGTATTTTTCCTCCTCTTGATAAATCTTGATGGACACAAAGGACGCATTGACACAAGATTTAACATGATTACATGGTTCTGTTTTTAGGGACTAAAAGCTATACAACAGAAGAAAAAATACTTTGGCCCTGTAGGAAAGATGCCAATTCATTCTGGACCCTAGCAGCATGAAGTTGAACCAGTTTTCACACAGTATCAAGAAAAAAAAAAAAACTTCAGTTAGGAAACAGTCAATTCAAATGCATATCTGAAAATTATTTCTAGGCTCCTGGACTTTAATTAGAGGGAAGGAAGCAGATTTAAACAGTATATAACACATAGGTAATTCTCACTGAAAAGTTAACATTTTCCACGAAGAATATAACACGAATTTTTTTTTTTAGCTCTCCCACTATTATGAATCTTTCAACTACCATTACTAAGCTTCCAATGAGGACCTGAGATAACGGAATACCCGGGCTCAAAATTTCACTTTATTTGTCAACGAAAACAGCAAATCGAAGCAGATCGTATGTTACCTGACAAAGCATTTGCTTACTTTCCAGTTTTTTCTTGCCCCTAAAAAAGGGGAAGGCATTCAGCTGGAGGCTCTGAAGAGATCCTTTGGAATATGATCCTCTGAAAGTCAAGTCTCATAGCCACACACAGAGGTCACATGGTACAAGCCAGCCAGTGAAGAGCAGGAAATATATATAAAAAAATACATAAGGCTACATTTCTGCTGAATAAAGAAGTCATGCAATTTCTGGACTTTGCTAGTTGTCCAGAAAGTTCCAGTAATTGTCCTTAGGCTAGTCAAAACAGGTAGCAAAAATGCACGTCAGGGCTCAGAGGGTACTGCTCTACCACCAGGAGTTCAGTGCCGCTTCTACTCAAAGCCAGCTTTGACATTGACACAGCTGTTTGAGAAGTCTTAGCCAGCCCTGAAGGTGGCTTGAGAAAAAGCTGAAACATGTTTCAACAATAGCCACCCCCGCCCCCAACCTCCTCCGGGGAGATGCATCTAAACTGAAGCTCTCACACCCTTGTCCCCAGCCTCAGCTGCACTGCAGCTTTGCTACCGGCAGACAAAAATTCAGTCTGTCATTCATATCTGATGAACAATGAGAACTGCTGATTATCAGAATCTAATTAGAAAAATGCCACAAAACTGGAAAGCCAAGCAAAAACTAAGAGCTTCTGAGAGAGCAGTACCATGTCATTTCCAAAAAGCTCTGGATTTTTGGTTTTGGACCTTTTACCTAAAATGGTTCCTAGCTCAATGGCTGGCTATCGTACTGCATCTTCATTGAGGACATACGAGTGTTTTTAAATACCTTCTAATTTTCATATTTTCTGTAATTTGTGATAAATGGGAGCCAAACTCTAAATATGTGATATTTAAATGAGTTACTCATGGGAAATAGGAGGATTTTCTATCAGAAAAAAGTTACTTCACCACAGAAAAAGTGGTCTTAATGTTTCTTCACATCAGGCCTACAACTTCTCATAATATTTTTTTGAAATCATACTGCTGTGATATTTTGCCAGGTTATACTAGTAAATCAGTATTCTTTTGAAACGGATGTTTGATATCACAGGTTCTAATGGGAAGCCCAGTAATAATAAAATATAGTCAAGTAATTCATGTTAGTAGAGCTAAGAAAATGGTATTTGTTATATTCTTCATAGAAAAATAATATTCATAACAATTAATATTCAAGTCCATAATAAAATGCTTAAATACAGTAATAGAAAAGTACATAGTTACAGGTCTTGATTTCTCCATTTATTTTTCAAATATGCAACAGTTGAGTTTTCTGTCTGACATTTCTGTCTGGATTCACAGTAGGTTCTAACACTTTAGCCCTAAACTTTTGCACTATTAGTACCCAGGCCTTAAACAGCAGTAGGTAGCAAACCCAGTTTAATCCAATGCTCACAAGCTTCTGTGAGTAGCAGCTACACAGAAAAAAAACACCCATCCAGCAATCGAAGTGTTTAATAGACATTACTAGGCAATGTTGTTTAGGCTGCTAGTTGAATCACTCAACCCATTTTCACTTCTCTGGAGTGTTTTCACAGCAGTTGGCACCTGCAATCCGGTACTCACTGTAAGCCCACCACACCAGATCTAACAGCAGGGAAAAAGAAAAAAAAAAAAATCAGTATTAGGAAGCATCTGCATATCTGTTCTTCCATCCCACAACGGAACTAAGACAAAACTTATCCTGCAGCTGCATTTGTCTTCTCTCTTGCTGTCTAGTCACATCACTTTGTAAAATGTTCTAATCACACAGAAGCTAATATTTAAGGCTGTAAAGTCTAAGATAGTAGTTTCACATACTATGCTTTATGACTCCAACTTTATAACCAAGTCTAAGATCTAATACTAAAAGACCTGCTCCTAATAGGAAAACTTTTGGAAAACCAGTGGGCTAGCAGCCGGTACTTAGAATGACAATGAAAAGCAATACTCTCACTACGCTCCAGTGTCTGAAAACAATACTTAGTTTTAGTATGACACAGCAGAATGATGTCAACGTAAACACAGTACAAAAAATAAAGTTTTGAGAAGCTTCAGAGGCACAGGTGCTAGTGACCTCTATTCTACAACTGAGTTACATTCTTTCATGTATCTCCATGTTTACGCATAAATTTGAGAGCTGTAATTAAGTAGCTTGTCATTTTTAACTGTTCAGGCTAACCCAAGTAGTGTCTGCAAAACTGCTAGCACGAAGTATTAGGGGCTGTCACAAGTATTAGGGGCTGTATGAGATGCAGTGTGGTAAGCAAATGTCTCCTTGGATACCCTAAGAACTGACTTAATGAGTCAACCCTAGCAATGCTAGAGGGACAACTAACACACATACCCCAGCAGTTCTGAAGCTATTCTGTTACACATATGTTGAAAAGGAGCCGTAAGGCAACTTGCTTAGTCACCTTGTAACAGGACAAGTTCTTCCCTCCGAAAGAAGGGGTATAGTTTAAGTAATGTCCCTTTGATCAAGTAGTGCATGACCAGAATTATGTTAACGTTTACCCTAAACTTAGAGACAGGAGATCTTGGCCATCTACACCATCTGTTTAATCAAAGACAAATTCTCCTGCTTGACGGAACGAAAGAAAGCTGGCAAGAGAAAGTAGACTGAAGTTGTCCTTAGGTGACATGTGACCATACATGGACAAAACGAGTTAGGTTACTTCATCCGGAAAGACCACCGAGGACCACCAGAGACCCCTGAAAAGGAGGAAGACATGCACAGAGGGGTCTGAAAAGGAGCCAAGAAGAATGATGCCATGCACTTGCACATCTTATGTAGAACAGAATGAATATGTATTAGACAGGTAGAATATGCATGAATTTAATGTATAAATGTAACAAAGAAGCCGGCATTGGGTGTGCTTGATTTGTGGAAAGTCCATTGAGCACCCAGGCCTGAATAAAACAATATCTCTCCTGAGTGTGTGAGGGTTACACACTGGGTAAAATAATCTGCTTTTCGGACAACAACCTCCAAATAAATAGCTATCGAAAATCTAGACTGCTATTGTCAGTACCTCTAGCCAACAGCAGAAATTGTGAAAGGAATTCTGCCTGATAAAAGTGAAAAATCTGTTGTTTGGAAATGCTAGGTGTACAGCTGCCTGGGCAAGTTACTGTTTTTCCATTCCTCCATGACCAAAAGAATAACAACTTTATTAATTGGCCTAATCACATTTTAAAATTACCATGCTGTGTTTTCTATGAACTGAATTACAAGATGCTAGGGATCAGTGCCTCAGCAGCTGAGTTGTTAGTATGAACAAGCATGCTAACCTCCTCCAGATTCCTAAGTTTTCCCACATCTGTACCGTGCTCCCAACATATGATGCATATGATGGCACCTTATACCACAGCTGAGGCCTCCAAATTTAGTTAAACAAATTGCTGAAATCATTACAGGAAAACCAATACGCAGTAACTAATCCTTTTCCTGTACATCTTTTGCAAAGTTTGAGTCTTCTAAATTGCAGCAAGTTTTCACCGATTAGCTTAGAGCCACAAAAAAAGTTACGCAGACCAGTGAAATGACTGGTAAGAAAATCCTGCTGAGCTTTCAAAGATCTGAAAGCTAGAGTCTTGTATTTCAGAGGGAAGCATCTAGTGTTTTCTGTCTCATGACACCTGCTCTGACAGCTCGCAGCATCTTGACCTCCTAGCTGCATCAGTTCCGATCAATTACTGTAGCAGGCTCATCAGCTACCAGAATGTGCTATTAACTTATCCTACGAAAATTTAATGACTTTTATTTACACAGCTGAGACATCCAGGTGTAGAGTTGTCCTATTGAGAGCGCTATTATAAGCATCACATGAAATCAAAAAGAAAAGTTAAACATTTTTTAAAATCTTTCGTCAAATAAAAAGAGTGCTCCCAGTTTTCTCCTTTAAAAAACAACTAAGTCTTCAGTAAACTGAATTAAGTGCTAGAAAATGCACAAAATTTATAGATACTGACCATGAAGCCTGGTAGTAATGGTTGGGTAAACTTTGTTCTGAAGGTGTGTAACAGCTCCTTTGAGTTTGCATTGTAAAATGTGAGCTGACCTAAAGAAGGCAGAAAACAAGCTGAAATACATGTTTAAATGCTATTGTTGTATAACTTGGTCATTTGGCATGACAAGCACTAATACACAAACAGCTCTGGGCCTTATTTTCATAAGGGACTATATCAGTCTGGAAGTAATGTACTACTTTAGCCTTGTACTGCTTCAGCTTGACATAGACAGCTAAGTTTGTAGCTAAATCTTGTAAGATTGTGATTTACCTCCATCGAAGTCGCAGTATATTCCTATTCTGTCTGGAACAGGTGCATCTAGAGTCTTGGCTTTATTATTATGTTTTGCTGAAAATGTGGTTTGCAGCCAGTTGTTGATATGGATGCACCAGCTTGAATTAGTCTTTCCCAGCTGGTCAAATTTCCCCAGGTTTCTATATGTTACTCCTATGCTGTAGGATTTGCAGTCCTTCTGGGCTCTCACCTCCCAGTAATGCTGTCCTCTTTCAATAAAGGTGTCTCCTAGCGAAAAAAAATACATTTAATTGCTACAACCAGAAACACAAAAATCTGAACTATAAGGAACAAAAAAAAAAGTACAAGAAAATAGAATATGACTACAAAAATAATGAGACAGTTTTTACTTATACTCATTGAGACAAGATACATTTAACATCAATTCACATTTAATAGCAGTGAATGTCAGTCACTAAGAGCTTTGTAACAAAGAGCCTCAAGAGACGAAGATGCTATAGCACAAAATTCTGGTGTTATATAGGCAAAACTGCCTCTGTACAGTACAGCATCAAGTACATAGCCTTGAACAATCACAAATTTTTTCCATCAGATTCTTACCTAATCTGCCTTTCCACAGCATTACACCTCTAACAGAAGAAGTTCATCTTACCCAACACTGTGTATGATTCACCAGTAAAACGATCTCTGCCGCCTCTCGCCGAGGGCCTCGTGCTAATAGATGTCCTCTTCGGAGACAGTGCACCACTTCTAAGAAGAAATGAACTGTTCAAGATTTGGATGCAATTATAGAAATGCACACCCAAACAAGTTTTCCCGAATCAATTAGTGTGCAATAAGTACACATAAGCTATTGAAATAACATTAGTTCAGCCACTTAACACCTCTAACAGTAAGCATGCACAAGAACTGAGAGAAGAGATGACAGCCAGAAAAAAGCCAAGGCATTGTAACAAGTAAGTTCAGAGGCAGCCGAGAAAAGAAACAGGAGGAAAAAACGCAGATGCATGGCACATAGTTTGAACGAATGCCTGTGTAAAACAGTGTTTTGCCTCTGCTATGCAGAGCCTTAGAGAATTCAGGTTTCTGGTTTTCTGTATAAGGTTTCTAATAAATTCTAATGAATAATGAAAGGACTAAAACTGCGTTAATTTTGTTTCAAAATACACACAGTGAAGATGATCTAAAACCCCAGTGTGTCATATCTAAAACACAATTTATATTAAAAAAAGATGAAGTAGGACTTCCAGAGTTCATTGCATCACAAGTCCTCTCAAAAAAAAAAAGAAATCACACCCCAAAAGTGTATTCAAGGGTGGGGATTTTACTTGATTACATTAACCATATCAAAGACTACAGAAAAGAAAATTGTGTCACAACACGTTGTGCTGAGAAGCACACAGCACCTCCTCTATAGTCATTATAAAACTTAAAAGTCTAATCCCAATGAAGAAAAGCTTAGATTTTCTAATCATACTTTTAAAAAGCATTCTCAGGAAGCAACAGTAAAATAAATTAAGACATGCTTTGCTCTGAAGAATATTCTAATGAGTAATCAGTTTCAGAGAAGAATAATTTTAACCTAATGAGGTTTTCAAACATTGTATTTTACCTCTGTTGTGCCCTCAAAAATAACTCCTAGCCATTTAACCACTAAACAAAACGAAGGCTATTTGCAAATTACAGTGAATATTAAATCTCAGTAGCCAGGGAATCATATCTGGTTATTATTTTGAAGCCAGCTGGTAGCAAAGAATTTTAACTTCTCAGAAATAGCTATGCAGTTTACAGTTTAATTGACAAAAAAATTTTAACAGTACAAAGTAAGTCTCTGAAACACACATGAGAAGTCATTTTCAAACACTCATCCTCTGTAGTCTATCCTACAGTAGCCTTAGAAGAGTTACCACACACAAAAGGAAGTTTTCTCTCCAGCTTTTCCTTCAGCTACAGTTTGGTAAAGCTAATTGCTACTCAGCGTCCACTAATACAATGAAGTTTGGCTTGTTTCCTTTTCAAGTCATTCAACACAGATTTCAAATTTTCTGGACTTGTTCTCAAATACTATTTCATAAAGGGTTAGAAGATGTCCCTTTTGCCCAATACTTTCAATGAAATAAAGTCACATATGTATCAAAAGCTGAGTGGTATTAAGCTGTCACATGTAAGAACGCTAGAACCTTTAGTTCATCTTCATGACCAAGTCTGGTTTATCCCAGTTACAGAAGTCTACGAGAAACCACTGAGGTAAAGGTTATCTACTTTAGCATCACCATTTAGCATATAAATTTGCCAGTACTGAATATAAGACAGCTAAGCTTCTAAATTGTTGCAAGAAGTTACATGAAATAGATAAGTGTATACCACACAGGTGCACCACACAAAATGCTTCTGCATTCTGTTAACATAGAGAAAGCTGTAGTTTACTTACCAAAGAAAAAGGTAACAAGTGATAGCATGAAAAAAAAGCAAAGCCAAGAATTAAAGCATAGTTTCACCACTCTCTGCAGATTCCATCCTGCTTCAAGTACGTCAGATATCACACTCACACTCCCAACAAAAGCTGCTGAAATTTTATTAGATTCGGTATGAGTGAGTTATGCAGAAAGCAGTGTGGCCATTTAGAGAATCACCATAAGAAAACTGCAGGTGCTTTGCTAGTAGCTCCTCAAAGTTAGGAAGACATTAAAAGGTCCTCAATATCACTTATTTGTTTCTGTAAATGGCCACTGCATGTGCTTTGCCCGCTCAAAATCTAACAGCCTTTAACAGTTCAGACAACTACATTAAATATATGGCATAAAATTTTGAAAAAATAGTTGGGGTTTTTTTCCTCCCAGTGTTTAAGTCTCCCTTCCAATACAGAAAGGCAGGAAATCTTATAGCAGAAAGTCAGTTTTGATGCCCATTTTCCAAACACAGCACAGTCTTCATTAGCTAGTATAGTAACTAATGCACTTCTTCCACTATTCAGTGACCAGATATTCTAGTCTTGTGATTAGGATTGTTGCCTACGGCACTACAGGTAGTCTCAGTTTTCTTCTCCATTTCAGCAAATAAAACCTATTCCAAACAATATGGAATACTGAAGTCTCAATTTACAATATGGAATTCTCTCTTTTGGAGAAGAAAGGTCAAGGAGGGCTATCGGAAGTTATCCAGAGGCTTTCTTCTGGTCTAATACGTCACAGATTGTTAAGCATTTTATTGCCATAGTGTCTTTCCAACCCTTGAAAGCTGCATATTTGATGTTTAAAACAATCATACTGCAATTTTTTCCACTTACTATGGAGCCAGCTTCAAAGTTTCCCTCTAATGCAGGCATCGCACAAATACTCTTAACAAGGAACAAAAGCCTCCTGCAAGAAAACTCATTTGAATCTCCAGCTAGAAAAGGTCAGCCTGAGAGGCAAAGTTGAACATGTGACCTTGCCCTTCTACCAAAGCAAAGGCCAAAACTAGAAGTTCTTTACTGACAACTGCAAAGGGACATCAAGTTAAAAGACTCCCAGAGTTTGTTGAGTAAGTAGCGATCTCCAAGACAGTTTAAAGCTTAGTTTAGCAGAAATTGATATGCTTTGCGTAGTAGAACTATTGACATTGCACAGCTTCAAGAGCTTGTTTCTCCTACACAAGCTTTTTTTTACTGCTAATCTCAAGCCAAATATACATCCACCTGCTGGATGAATACAGAGAAGTAAAACCTACAAGGAATTAGGAACCTGGCATTTGTTTTGGTCCCACAACTTCTAAACCAGTGAGAAAGACCAAAAAAGCAAAAATGGGAGAAGTTCTCAAACAGGATTTTTATCAGAAAAATTATGAAAAAGATCTACACTAAAAAACACAATTGCACAAGGAATAAGAGAGTATTTTAGCTGCCTTTACGTACTAAAAAAAGAGGCTCTCATTTGAACAATTGGTTCTGCAAGTAGAATTGCCATATAGCTTTCCACACATGCCACTAGGTTAAACTTCATCCTCTTTGAAAATGTAATAACATTTCTTTTCCTCTGACATCTAGTAACAGCTATAGCACAAGTTCAGAGGCAAAAAGGTTTTTGGGTTCAAAAATAAGAACTAAGACTATTTCAAAGTTCCAAGAACAGAACTCTATTGCATTTGTAAAATAATTTAGTGTGCAATCATATGCCAGAAGGTTCAGTAAGCATCACTATATCTGTAAACACAAGGGATCTTTGCATCAACACTAGAATATATAATGTTCTTTCAACCATTGCGAATCAGGTCTCCCACACACCAGGACGCACCCTTCCAGGAAGACTATTTTCCAGTCACTGCAGAATAGATGCATAATCTCTATGAACCCAAATTAAACCTCAAAATAATTTTTAAAAGCATATGTGTACTGTTACTGATAAAGGCTATTAGATTTATTCCTCACTACATCAAGCAAAGGAAGGTAGCATAGACTCCCAGTAAAACTAGTGCTAGATCCTAGGAAGAAGAGGTATATTTTCACCTTTTATTGCCCTTCAGCAGAGGAATGTGGCCACTGTTGACAGAAATAAGTAGTCATTAAACAGCATTTCTACAACCGCAGTAAGTTATCACCATTTTTAAGATGCCACTAAAACTTATTCTACCATGCGTCTGGCAGTATCTGCCTATAGGGCAGGTATTTGTTCATAAATTATCTCAAGCAGTGCTCGCTCTTTATACTGAAAAGCGCATGCTGAAAGTCATTTAATTGTCTTTGAGGAAGAAATAGCCAGGTCTCTGTACAAGGCAAGAGCAATGAACACTGTTCACATCTCCACTTTAGCAAGGCTTTTGACCCATTCCCACACAGTATCCTCAAATCACAAAAGGTGAGATACAGGCTGGGCAGTGTGCCAGAAGTTGCATACAGAACCAGCTGAACGCCAGGCTCAGAGCTACAGATACTGTTCTCCAGACGAGAGAACCCCACACAACAGGACAGGCTGGGGGAAGACTGAGGGAAGAGAAATTCTGCAGAAAAGCAGCTGGAAGTCTTAGTGGACAACAGGCAACACGCTGTGCCCTTAGGGCAGAGGTGGCCAACCACAACCTGGGCTGTAGCAGCAAGACAGCAACCAGGAAGCCAAGGAAAGCGACTGTTCCTCCTGATCTGGCACTTGTCAGACTGAGCCTGAAGTCCTGTGTCCAGGTCTGGGCTCCTCAGGACTATATACTGACATACTAGAGCAAGTCCAGTGGAGGGCCAACAACACAATTAAGGGACTGGAGCACAGGAAGACAATTGGGTTTGCTCAGCCTCAGGAAGGCAAGAGCTAATTGCTGTCTTTAATGACGTAACAGGAAGGTACAGAGAAGACTGAGTGTCCTGGATTTGGCCAGGACAGGGTCAATTTTCACCAGAACCCAGGAAGGGGCACGGCCAGACGGGCTGACCCCACCTGGCCAAACAGAGCCGGGTATTCCATACCATGTGCCATCATGCTGCGTTCTGGTGGGGGGGAGCTGGGCAGAGGGAACTCACTCGCGGCTCGGGGAGTTCGTGGGTGGTGGTCATGGATGGCGGCTCTCTGGGTCATGGGGTTTGTGTTGTGTTTTCTCCTTTTCTGTATCGTTGTTGTTATTGTTCCCTTTGTTTGCTGTTCTGTTAAACTGCCCTTATCCCGACCCACCGGTTTCTGCCTGTTTCTTTCCATTCTCCTCCGCACCCCGGCAGGGGGAGGGGCAGCCGCATGGTGCTTTTGTTGCCGGCCACAGCCGAACCAGAACACTGAGCCAGGCTTTTCTCAGAGGTGTGCACACTGCTAGCTGAGAGGCACCTGGTACTCACTGCACCACAGGAAATCCCAGTCAGATATCACGATATCCTCCCCTCCCAAGAAGATGGCCTGGAATAGAGGGCCAGCGAGTTAACACATTCTTTGTTCAAAACTCAGCCAGCGCAGACTGATCTAGCAATGTTCTTCCAACTGTATTTATTCAGTGATTCTGAACAGCACACATCTAAGTGCCTAACACTCAAGAATCTACCAAGAATTCTGTTAAAGTTACTGAAGTGCTTCTAGATGAAAATAGTTGTTAACTACATTTAAGGCTGCCACTTTTACAAGAGTAACATTCCATTATCTGTTATCTTTCACTACCTGGTTTGTTTTATTGCTACCTTTTCCTTACCAATGAGGGTTATAAGATAACAAATTCAAAGACGTCATATAGTACCAATTTTATTTAACCTTAGCTTTTTCAAAAGGACAGAGCAGTCAGGTCTTTCCTTCTTTGTTATAGTAGAAAAGCTCACAAGTACTGACCTGCAACATTACTATACATCAAATAGCAGCCCTGAGGAGAAGGACTTGGGGGTACTGGTACATGAGAAGCTCAACATGAGCCAGCAATGTGCACTTGCAGCCCAGAAAGCCAACCGTAACCTGGGCTGCATCAAGAGAAGCATGGCCAGCAGGTCAAGGGAGGTGATTTTGCCCCCTTACTTCACTCTCAGGAGACCCCACCTGGAGTCCTGCATCCAGCTCTGGGGCCCCCAACATAAGAAGGACATGGATGTGTTGGAGGGGGTCCAGAGGAGGGCCACGACAATGATCAGAGGGCTGGAGTACCTCTCCTACAAGGAGAGGCTGAGAGAGTTGGGGCTGTTCAGCCTGGAGAAGAGAAGGCTCCGTGGGGACCTTATAGCAGCCCTATAGTACCTGAAGAGGGCCTACAGGAAGGATGGAGAGGGGCTTTTCACAAGGGCATGTAGTGATAGGACAAGGGGGAACAGCTCTAAACTAAAAGAGGGCAGATTTAGATGAGATATTAGGAAGAAATTCTTCACCGTGAGGATGGTGAAACACTGGAACAGGACAGGTTGCCCAGAGAAGCTGTGGGTGCCCCCTACCTGGCAGTGTTCAAGGCCAGGTTGGATGGAGCTCCGAACAACCTGGTCTAGGGGAAGATGTCCCTGCTCATGGCAGGGGGGTTGGAATTAGATGATCTTTAAGGTCCCTTCCAACCCTAACCATCCTATGATTCTGTATTACATCAGTTTCTTGCTGCCATTTACCTTATCTACTGTATTGGGTTTAGGTGGCAAGGTTTTGGTAGTGAGAGTGGTTTCAGAGGTGGCTTCTGTGAGAAGATGCCAGAAGCTGCCCCCATGTCAAATGGAGCCAGTGCCAGCTGGCTCCAAGACAGACACATTGCTGGCCAAAGCTGAACCACTCAGTGATGGTGGTAGTGCCTCTGTGATGACATATTTAAGAAAGGGTGAAAACTGCTGCACAAGAGCAGCTGGGAGAGAGAAGTGAGAATACAGCCACCCTGCAGCCCATGGAGGACCCCACACTGGAGCAGGTGGATGTGCCCTGAAGCAAGGTGCAGACCATGGAGAGCCCACACTGGAGCAGGCTCCTGACAGGACCTGTGAACACGTGCAAAGAGAAAAGCCCCCAGCGGAGCAGGTTGGCTGGGAGGACCTGTGGTGTCCCATTGTCCTCAAGTGCTTTAATTACTCCCTGCTCTCTCCCCTTAATTGCTAGAGGAGAGGTCCAAGACAACACAAACATTTACAAAACAGAGTTCTTACCTGCTTTTATTTTCCTTCCCTTTTCTTTTTTCTTGGCCTTTGCCTCCAGTAGGATCCCATTCAACATAGGTATCTTCAACTTTTAAGTTCAGATGAGATGAAGTACTGTCCAAACTGAACACAAACGCTGGTCAAGACAAAACACAAAACAGTGAAATGGTATAACTCTCTCCCAAGAGTGGCTGTTCATAAAAACATAACTAATACAACATGCCAAGTTCCCTAAAGATGTTTATTTACAGACTATTCTGTAAGTGTTCTAACACCACCAGATACTATAGTCTGATTCCGAAATAAAGTATACTTAAGATTTTAAGAGTTTAGAGCTCAGCAGTACACAAGTCTGAAAAACAATAAGGTGAGTGCATAGATGAGGATGTTGAGTTTCTATGGGCTGATCATTAAATAACGTGAACTAAGCGTTCACACACAAATAATGAAAATAACATGGGAAGCACGGTTAACTGCCCAAACAATCAAAATCAAGAGGGTTTTTTGTGATACTGGACTAACGAATGCAAGTAGCTATTAAACGAATACTATATATCTGACAATGACTGTTGTTGCTTAGGAGTATTAAAATCACCCTAGAAAAGTTACCAGAATACCCATCAGCTCATTCAAATTGCATATAGCTTTGTTTTTATGAAGTAATAGAATTTATATTTTAATTTTCCAGTTGAAACCAGTCATTTTGCCCTTTACACTACAGACTTGGCTAAATTAAAGCCTCAGGATCATGATCTTCATCATAATAGAGAACACAAAATATCACTCCCAAGAAACTTTTCTTCTTGTTTATTTACAAAACAATATTAGGAAGCCACCATCCCCAAACCAACTGATTTCTAACAGAATGACTTAATAACTTGGCAATTTGGAGATGCCTGTTTTTTGAACATTGACTGTGAGTGGAATCTACAGCTACAAAGCCAAAAAAATCCTTTCCAGCACTTTCTTTTTACAGAAAGCTATTATTTGTCACTTGATACGCACTAGTGACAAGCCAACTACACTAACTGTTTAGATGCCCTAAGAGTCCTACTGATGCTTAGCCACAATATTATTCTTCTCTCCCTGTATGCTGGCATCATGTAGCAGCACATAATACTGCCAGTCCACAGTTCAAAACAACTAATGTCAAGCTCTGTTGGAGAAACTTACATCACTACCCCATTTTTAGTGTCTGAATGCTGAAAGGCCAGCTTTGTGCCAATAAGCTTCTTAATCCTTTACAGAAATGGTCACTTCCCTTTTCAGTTCGGACACATTTCAGCAGCGCTCATGCAGAAGCAGATTTAATATACAAGTTCATATATGAAGGCAGAACAGTAAGTGCAGGTCTTCACTACATCTAAGATTAGAGTCTTTAAAATTTTACCTTTGGTTTCCAGAGTCACAGGATCAGAGTATTCCCCTGCCACAGCTTTGTTGCAAGCTTGTACTCTAAGGTTCATGTATTTTGTATCAAATTTCAGACCTAAAAAGTAAGTGTTTAGAAACCTGAATTCGTATTACTGACAATATTTACAAGAATAACATCTATTCTGTGTAGCTATATTCCATTTATCTCAATCTGAAAAAAAAGCTTAAATACCAGTGTGAACTTCATTTAACACATCATTTTTTAGAAAAGTCAAAATTGAAGGCAGATCCATTATTGTACAAAGCACCCAAAACTAATGTGAAACAATGGAAGCTTCACTACATATAGGAAAATTAGTATTTTACAAAACTTCCAAGCATATTGCAAGAGTTATATCAATATACCTGGTTTCCAGTATAAAAACTCTTTACCTGATAATGTATATTCAGTAGCTTTAATATAGTCTATCAGTTCCCAGTGCTGTTCATCTTTTACTCGAGGAAGCCCATCAAAGTTGGTTTTCCTATACTCCAGTACAAAATGATCAATCCTGCTGTCTTCTTCAGGCATTCTCCACGACACTGTTACACAGTTATCAGCAACGAGACACGCTGCTAGATCTATCTCTGGAGCTTTAGGGACTGCAAAAAGACAAATACACAGATCAGTTTAAAAAGAGAATGGACTGAATATTAATTGTTCTCCTTGGATATATGGAGTTCAGAAGTTGCCCTTGGCCCAGTAACACCCATTCCTTTTAAAGGATCTATTCCATTAGCAAAGCACAATAGAAGACTAGGCATATCACTTTCACTTCAGATGCATTTCACCAAACGAGCAATGCACATTAGCTCTAGAGCAAACATTTGCATCACATTTTGCCAGAAGTTTGTTTTGTTTTGTTAGGAAGTTGGGCTGATCCCCTTCTGGAAGCACTAAGAAGGACATGCTAGAGTAGAGTGGACTTGCAATTGTGAACCTGAGTTTAGAGCAACACTATGCAGGAAGAACATTAAGAAGCAAACTTTTATTTCTGAGTCTTTGGAAGGTAAGTACAGCTGCGACTCTCAAAAAGTATCACTTAAGTTTACTTCCACCACTACAGACAACTAACAGTGTAATAGTTTCCACCAGCCAGTCAGCAGTTCCCCAGTTTTCTTTCCTTTTCATCATTTGTCTTGAAAGAAGGTGAAAGAATTCCTGAGATTCACTAAAGACTGAAGTTCTGTTTATAGACAATAGAAGTCTATTTCCATGAAATCCAAGAGCACTTCAGTCACTAGAACATGTTTTTCAAAAGAGGGCATTTACATACTACCCTTTGTGTTGTCCAAAGTATATTCAAGGAAGACTTCCGCTGAAGTAAGTGAAAAAGATATTCTACTGTTTGCAGTTTTTGGAGAAACATCTGCAAAAGCTTTTCATTTGTTTCAGCCTTCACAAAAGCTTGAAACAGAATCATAGATATAAAAGAAAAGAGATACAAGAGTGGCCTGAAAGTCAATTTGTCAAGCAGGAACATCAAAAAAGTACAATACTGATGTATCTGTGGAACTGACAGACCTGCAGATTTTTTTGTCAAAAACCATCCCTTTTCACAACACTCAAACCCTTAACTGCATTGTTCTGTACAGTTATCCCCCAGTGACCAAGTCCTAATTACACACAGGTTGCCTTTATGCAGTTGAAACTACTATTTCTTGAACAGATGGTTAGCCATGATTCCCCTCCACGATGAGCAGTGACAATCAGCATCACATTAATTATGGTTGAGTCATATAGAGATGGGTAATTTTACCATCCAAATACAAACACCTCCCAGCTATAGCCACTCCACTAGAAGCAGAAGGCCTAGTTTGCTTTATGCACACTACTTCACATCTTCCTCTCATGGTCTCTTCAAATGTTTTACCCTAACACTACCGAAACACACCCTTTCACTCCTCACATCCCCACAGTTCAAGCCAGGCAGGAATGACACTGAAACTCGTGGTATGGGTTTAAAAAGCTTGAGAACAAGTAACAGCACAGAAGAGACTGGAAGCAACAGCATTCAAGTTCGTACTGGTTTTAGCTGGGATAGTTATATTTCTTCATAGAGGCTTGTATGGTGCTGCACTTTGGATTTGTTATGAGAACAGTTTGATACACAGGGGTTTTAGCTATTGCTGAGCAGTATCAAGCCCTTTTCTGCTTCTCACACCGCCCCGCCAGTGAGCACACTAGGGGTGCACAGGGAGCGGGGAGGGGACACAGCCAGGACAGCTGACCCCAACTGACCAAAGGGATGTCCCATACCATATGATGTCATGCTCAGCAATAAAAAAGGGGAAGAAGCAGCAAGCAACCTTTGGAGTTACGGCATTTTGTGTTCACAAGTAACTGTTATGCATGATGGAGCCCTGCTTTCCTGGAGATGGATAAACATCTGCCTGCCAATGGAAAGTAGAAAATGAATTCACTTCTGCACACAGCTTTTGCTTTACTTATTGAACTGTCTTAATCTCAACCCACAAATTTTCTCACTTTTACCCTTCTGATTCTCTTCCCCATCTCAGCACAGCAGGGTGGATTAAGCAAGCAACTGTGTTGTGCTTAGCTACCTGCAGGGATTAAACCACAGCCAATTCTTACGTTTTAATCACATGCATTTGCCATCAAATTTCAAAGTCATCCAAGAAGAAATTGAGAATACTATCAGCAAGATCCCTTCTCAGGAAAAAGAAAAAATAAGATGAGGACAAGCATTTTAGAACATATACCTCTAAGTTTAGCTACCTACCCCAACTATTTTTGCCACAAGATACCAGATAAAGAGTCTTCAATGTGTTTGGTGTGATCATGTCTTCAGCATAATTCTGGCAAGCAGTGTTCAAATGCCTACATTGCCACAACACCAAACCTACTGTCAACTTCCAACACTAGGGCATTAGTATTTCCTGATGTGTGAAGGTCTAGCAATGCTCAGTGCAGTTCTGCCTAGAACAGTTTGAGCTGTCAGTGTTTGGTTTCAGAGTAATTTGATGGCTTGGCACTACAGTAAAAGAAAGCAAGATTGATGCCCAGACAGTTAATTTTCCTGTTTACAAATCAAAGGCCAAAACAATTGAAATTCTTACATCTTTGAAAAGGAAAATCCTTGTATAAGAAGGGTCATACTAAATAATATCTTCATCTAGATACAAGACTTTATTCATGCTTGCTGTTAAATCTTACACTCCCATTCCTGTCAAACCGGTGCACTGTAATCAGCTTACCTACCTTCTTCCCTTATCTATGAAATACAGAGCAATGATTGCCCCACAGAGTCTAGGACTAATAGGTGATTTTCTGCCTAGACACTGCTAGCTGACCACTAGCAATTAGGTTACTAATTTACTACACTGCTACCACATACTGTATCTGCAGCATACAAGACAAACGGGCAGAAATGTAAACTGACACTGTGAAATGCTTAACAGATTTGGATTAGTGACCTAGAGATGAAACAATTTACATCCCTGCCAGCAGTATTCTTGTCGCTATATTCTTGGTATCGGTCAAGGGCAAAGTAGTTTAAATAGGAAACTCATATGAATAAAGACGCATGAAAGATATATAGTGGAATACTGCACCTAAGTTTACCTTCAAACAGTAACAAACAGACACATCCATACACATTTTGTATTATGGTAATATCACTGCCTTAGTAGATTATCCCTCTATTGCATTTCAGACCATATCACCACTCTTCTAAGCGACACATTAGCTTACAGTTCCAGGCATAACACTACTGCAGATGACCAGGACTTCAGAGTGTCACTAAGCATCAAGCCAGGAGGTACAGTCTTGAGAAACTGAAGATAACTTCAGGAAGTTCAGAGGAACTGACAACTCAAGAACAAACAGGGTCTAAAGACTCATTCTCACTTCTGAGATCAATGTTATTTTCTGAAATGCTGTATTATGTAGAAATTAAACACAATAAAACTATAACACTCTTCTACCCTCAAGTATTCAGCTTAACATCCAATGAACAAGTTCTGAAAAACTTGCTCATTAGGGTGCAAGAGGTGTGATTTTGGTTTGTTTGTTTTAAACACAGTAAGTCATTCACACAGTAATAGATTAAACTCACTGCATCAGTTTTTACCTGGCAAAAACTTTACAGCCTGGAGCATGCGTCTTTCCAGAGCGAAGTCCACCATCAAATGAGTCATACACTCACTGACCTTTGGTTTCAAAGAGATGCGGAACGCTGAAGCCACTGTGACTCTAAAGTCAAGAAAGCAGCATTAGCAAATTGTATTTTGCATTGTTTAAATCCTATTGCCATTTTCAAAAACAGCAATCAGATAAGCTGTATAGTTAATGTCAAACTGTTAGCCAAAATCCTGATCAAAGCCTAGAACATTCTTCTAATACAGAACTGTTTAGCATTTAGCACAGACTCCAAAACAGAAAGTTTTGCTAATGTGACTGTCTCAAAGAGAACATGCTGTGAGGTCCCAGATGTTCCATATTCTTAGGCAAAGAAATGCTAGAAGTGATTAGAGAAGAGCTTAAAATTTCTTTTATTAGTGAAAAAACTTGGGTAAGAGATAAAACAAAACTCCTATCACTTTGCACAAAATCAGGAAGTATGAAACATCTAATGCACCGCAGAATCAGGATCATGTTTTATGTACTTAGAAATCTGAAACTTCAACCTTAAGTCTTTGGACCTTTTTAAACTAATCTGCTGGACAAGATCCACTCATTACCTCTGAAGTGTATTTACATGTGTTACATATTGATCAAAAGGCATCTACATATAGCAGTGAACAAGCTGAATATTCTGATTTCATATCTACCTCTGATCTTATCAGGCAATGAAAAAACATTTAAGTTGCAGACACCATATTGCTTTAGAACATGCAAGTACTAGATGAGTCGTACAAGCTACACTGAAGCACAGCTCTCACTTCCACTTCTGAAATCTTAGCTCAGTCCCTATTCTGAATACTACTAAGACACTTCTGTACTCCATCAACTACACCAACAAAAAAAAAAAAAACAAAAAACAAGTCTCTCGCATAGTTTTGTAACTCTAACAACATCAGGCCACACAGCAGTTTGAATAACATTGATTCAGACAGCATATAGGTCTTAACTCCTGCTTTAAAAAAAAAAAAAGAGATTCTTAACTGGAAAGTAATATACACATCATGAGAAAGTCAACTGCAAACACTTCTATCCAATTTACACCCAAATATCAGTCACACCTTTAGAACACCTAATGCACATTACTTTCTGTAAGCTATTAAGTAATTCTCACTAGCATGCAAGAGATTGTGTGCTAACTACAGGTACATTAAGTAACAGTGAAAACCAAAAAATTCAGGTAGTAAAGAAGGGGGAGGAAATATGAAGTTGAGCATTAAAGATAGAAGCACGTAGAGAGTGACAAGCATTACCATTTTGGTATATAAGATAATTATGACACTGAACTGAACATCATAAAAGAGACAGGTCAGTTGATTTCCCAAAACAGAGCTGACATTCTGAAATTCAGTATGCGTTGCCTAGCAGATTCCAGTGCTCAACCAGACAGGTAAAGTAAATCTCTCCATCAGGAAGAATAATCCTCTGATTACCAGTAAGAGAGACATCTTTTTAACTTCTGCTTAAGCACTGATCTTAGAGAACCAGCCACAAAAGGATTAGATCACACAGCATTTCAAGAAACTAGAGAAGTAAGAGGATGCTTGTTACAGATAAAAAGTATTAAGATTCCTATCACTGTTGCTATCCCTCTGATTTGATAAGAACACTAAATCTTTACCCTTAGAAAAGCAGAGATTAGTTTCTCTAGCAGTTCTTCATTTTACACAAAACTTCAGAGACCTTTAGACAATGAAACCCTTCCTTGAAAACCTGTAAATTGAAAACCAACCTATTTGGCCATAAGAGCAACATATGCTGGAAACACTGTGAGCTGTCTTTCAAAATACTACGCACATCACAGTAAGTTTTCTGAGCCAGAAGGTCAGACTCTCACAAGGTAGTTACAGTTCTTCCAAGTGAAGAAAAATGGTCTTAGTATTTATTTTGAAATGGTGAAGTTCTCCTTTCTAAACAATAGTTTAAAGACACAGTTCAGAGAAAAGCTACCAGAAATAGCAATTTCACCAGCGTTAGTCAGAGTGATGTCACCAGAAATATTTCAACACCTATAAGACTTTTTACATTAAAAACAAAAGTTAGCTAGCAAAAGTCTGTAAGTACTTGAAAAACAATCAACAACAAGATTTTCTCATATTTAAAGGGACAGAGTCAGCTTGAAGCATTACCAAAATTCAGCCATTAGGTATTAATAACAAATCAAAGTTTATTATTAACATTAATGATATACCTAAAGAAATAATAATAGCTGCTGCAGAGCTCTACTTCCCTGCATTAAAAACATCCTTCTCTTCATTAGGTATGAAAGACGAACAGTCAGCAAGGAAAAACAATACATGAGCAGCACAGAGGTTTTTAGTTCTCTCTCAAAAGTCGTGATGTCATAACAAACACTTAGGAAAGAGTCAATGAATTTGATTTGATTTAAGCTGACTATGACACTTCCAAAATAAATCCATTTTCAAGGATAAGATTAATTCAAAGACACAAAAGCAACAGACTTCATACTGTACCTATCTTTGATCTGTCTGGCAGCCTTGATGCATGTCAGGAAGAAGAGAGAGAAAGTAGTTAGTATTTCCACGCAAGCACCAATGGCAGTAACATGCAAGAAGGTCGAGAACAATCTCAGCGGCATTGCTCAGATTTGAAGATCAAAATGAGTCTAAGACTTCCATCAAAATAAATTTTCCCATAAAGCATGTTAATAGTATTGGTTAGAACTGCAACAGTGTATCACCTGGGAAAAAAACTGATCTCAAGAATCACACCAAACCAATTCCAATTCATTCCACTTCCTGGGTGTGAGATCATCTCTTCAGATTTCTCTAATCAATTAAGTTGATCTCCATCACATTTTAAAAGAGCTACAAGACGAAGTCAGTAAAATTTAACTACCATCATACTTTCTCTGTTTTCTACCTGTAAGAACTCCACAGGGTCCTTTATGTCCAGGGACTGCGCAGCAAGTTCCAGCAGCTCTTCAGAACTCTCTAGGGCATTACTACACTGGCTAAGTTGATCCTGCAGCAAAGTAGCAAAAACAGCAAGTAAGAATAATTTGACGTATTGACATGAAAAAAAACAGTTTATGAACGACCAGTACTGGAACTACATGGCTTTGCTTTTGTGTTTGTAACAACTTAGTACCTTATCTAATCAAGACTATTACCTCTGACACACCATGTTAACTACAACTTCACTGTGCTTGACAAGTGCACTGTGATACATGGCACACCCTATAAATCCAAATGGGAAAGAGTTGGATAGGTGGTCAAGTCTCATTTAAAAGCCAGTTTTCATTCTCAGGCCTGTTTCTCCCAACATCAGCATTTCAGAAGCAAAGAAATGCTTACACCTGTGTGTACTACAACTTCTATTTACAGAACTGCACTTCATCAACATTAAACAGCATCAGTTTGCAACAATAGCCTTGAAAAAGGCAATGATTTTATCCCCAACCAGTTCTAGAATTGTTACAAGATAATCCTGAAAATCAATATTGCTGTATAACAAATGGTGATAGCAGCAGAAGGGGAACAGAGGAAGAAGAGAAATTTCTTTCAGGATTATCTAAAACTATCATTAGCAAACTACCATTCCTAGAATATAAAACAGTCCACAGGGAACTTCCAGTGTTACATAGTATGGGTATATCCTAAAAATGTTAGCTCTGAACACACTGTAGGATCCTAAACATACAGTAGGTCAAACAAGATGCACATCTGAAAACCTGTCAGAAGTTTTTGCATTGCCTTTCAACCTACAGCTGTTTCTCCACTCATGTGATACTTGCTGTCATACCTCTGAACAAGTCAACAGCAAGTAATTACTTTCTTTAGAACACTTCAGGAAAGACAGCTTGCTCTAAAGTTGTCACCGTCTCAAAAGTAACCAACAGTTGCATCAACTTTAAGAATGGACCAGTCTCAAGCACTTCAAAGTGTAACTAGTTTTGGCAAGTGTGGTTGGTTGTCCTGACCCAGCTGCCAGATGCCCCTCAGATTTACCGTTCAGGGATAAAATAGTAGCAAGGAAACAGTCCAACAGCTAGAAGTTTGTACACAGTTGCCAGATAACTTCTGAAGCATGCCATTAACGCAAGCTGTCATTCATCTAATACAGCTGCTTCCTGTGTCCTCTTCAGAGGATATCAGCTGGGAAGACCATACAGCTAGGCAGGCGCAATCCAGGAGGTTCCTACAGAGCATTGACGATAACTTTCTGATGCAAGTGGTGGAGGAACCAACAAGGAAAGTTGCTCTGCTGGACCTTCTATTAACAAAGAAGGAGGGACAGGTGGAGGATGTGAAGGTTGGAGGTAGACTCGGCTGCAGTGACCATGAAATGGTTGAGTTCAGGATCCTGCGTGGAGGAAGCAGGGCGATAAGCAGGATCAAAACCTTGGACCTCA
>Ga0065711_1006460_pt1 | contig 24462 bp, 33 predicted proteins | sample Hoacrofraction12_FD_59098 | JGI IMG/M metagenome (GOLD analysis project Ga0065711, IMG submission 59098) | Hoatzin crop microbial communities from Cojedes, Venezuela - Epithelial fraction 12 v2 (version 2) | ecosystem: Host-associated > Birds > Digestive system > Esophagus > Crop | place...
GCAGGCTGCACAGCACCGCGGCCAGGCGGGGCTGGAATATCTCCAGAGAAGGAGACTCCCCAGCCTCCCTGGGCAGCCACGGTCGGGAATCCCACCGCTCTCCAGCTGGAGAGCATGGGGACCGTGGCCGGGGGGCTGGGAAGGGCAGGGTGCGAGCCGATGGCTGTGGCAGCATCTGCCCATCGCCTACTGCACTTTCAGAGCTGCCGGGGGCGAGCCGAGCGTCAGCCGGTCCCTAAGAAACCGGGCTCTCATTTCCTCCCCGATGGACGTCTATTGGCCGGGCACCAGATCGTGCTCGAGGGACGCGTATCGGGTGGCCACGGCTCGCATTATCGGGCGGCTTCCCCGCTCCGTTTCTGTCCATGTGTCCCTGCGACGGAGATCGGGTTACGGGACCCGCACAAAGCACCAGCCATCTATTATTCAGCTGCTGCGCGCTACCGTATATGTCAGCGTGCGGAGCCGAGCCGACCCGGCCTCACGCCTGCTCGGGCAAGGTGGGCCTCCATAAAGTGCCTGCGCGGGGGGACGATGCTGTAAATCACCCGCCGTGAATTACCAGGACACGAGCAGCAGGTTGGTGGAAACCACCTGGAGGTACCCGGCTCCAGTAATGCTTTATAGAGCGCCAGAAAAACCCGTCCCATGAATTCCCGTCAGAGGGATGGGCAGGACAGACCAGCATCTCCCCACGTGTGCTGCTGAAATGTGGAGAACCTCTCGCCGGGTCGGGCCGTGGATGATGGGTCTGACCTCCCCGGCCGCCGGCTGGACAGGGGGCAAAAAGCCGATCAGCGGGATAAACGTCAGCATGGAGAGGGTGCAGAAGAGCCGGGAGCAGGGAGCGGCGAGCGGGCTGGTGGCCGTGGCTCTTTGTGCAGTGCATCATTCACATCTCCTGGCTGCCAGCGTCGAGGACCCGCAGACGTTCAGTGAATGAGAAACGCTCAGGACAGAGCGAAAGCAAAGATTTCTGCACCGTTCCCCGGGGAAGAAATTCCCCCCGGGTTGTGTCTTTTGTGGGGAAATGTTGTTTTGTCGACATTGAGGCTGAGTTTGGGGTTGGCGGGATAAATCTGTTTGGATGAAATTTCAGTTTGGAAACAAACAGACAAATAAAAATGAGCAGAGTTGGTGACAGTGGAGTTCTGTTTTATTACAGTTAGAAGACAATATTTTAATTTTGCTTCCACATCAACTAAATCATTAAACTTATTTTGCTTTTAAATTTTTCTTCCTTTTTTTTTCAAGCCCAGTAAAAACACATGCATTATAGCGCTATCGGGTTGGAATGTCCCATTCAGCCCAAACATCAGGCCAGCCTCCCCCTCTCCCTTTCTCCAAGTACCATCTCCTACAGGAAACCCAATCTCAGCCTCTTCCATCAAACAGAAATTCAAATTCCCACATGGCTCTGTGTTTCTCACCAACGCACCTGTAGATTTAGCTGGCCCAAGGAGCAGAGACCTCTGTGTGTGACGGGGTCTCTGGCAGCCCCAGTGGTGGAAGAACATCTCCTTGCTTCCCAGTTGAGGCCATCCAAGCTCTGGGCCTGATCAGTGCATCTTTCAGTCTCCAGTCTCCTCCGCCTCTCTTGCCATTGGAGGCTGGGACGTGGAGCAGGAGGAGAAGACAGGAACACCAGCAGGACAGCTGGCTTTGCAAGATCTTAAGTGCTGCTGGAGATCTGAAATGCCGGGGAGATCAGGAGTCTCCAGACCATCAAGCCTATGGAGAAACGCCCACTTTTACACAACGGTGGTTCCCCATGGATCTAAGAAAAGTAGACCTCCTGCTCTACTCTCCCTGCCTTGCAGGGAAGCCTGGTGGGGCTCGTAGGCTCTGTCACCACCCAGCCATCTCCTCCCACCCTCCGACTCCTGCTCCAAGGCTTGCTTTCCTGGAGACCTGTGCTTGCGGGAGGATGGAGTTGTCCACTCCACCCCGTGCTGTTCGGCTTTCCTGCCCCAGTCTCGCTTCCCCTGCATTTTATTTCTCAATGGACAAGCTTAACAGAGACATCTTGGGTTTTTAAAAATAGTTAATATTTAAATATTAATTGAGCCATTAATTACATCTGAGCCCCAGAACAAAACAGCTGTGAATAATTAATGCGAGGGCCTATGGTAAATGCCTCTAATAATTCACAAAGCAGCAGAACCAGGTATTTTCAGAGCATTCAGTGAGAGGAGAGGCGGGGAGAGGGGAGGCGAGCAAACGCAGGAACGTCGAGGGAAGGGGCCAAGAGGAGAGGCGAAGCATTATGGGCTGCTCAGCGCCGTTCCTCCGAGGCTTTCTCAGCACAGCTCATCTCCGTAATGTCCAGCTACCGCGGAGGGGGTTTCCTCTGTGATTTGCAGTGGGGAAACTGAGTCACGGAGATTGTGTCTCCCCCAGAAGCAGACTCAGGAAGACAACCAGAGCTCCTGGCACTCTCTCCCACCGCTGCGTCTCGGGTGTTTTGGGCCGTGGGTCTCTGAAAAACGTCCCTGGCAGAGGCCTTGCACCGCACAGAGGTGGCTGCTGTCTGAACAACCTGCACTGCAAAAGAAAGCAGTCCGTAAGCCGGAGGGAGGTTTTCATTCTATTTACTTGAAAGAAAAAAAGAGATTTATTATTATTTATGAGATTTATTTAACCCTTTCCCCCTCCTCTAAGATGTTTCAAACACTCACTCTGGAGGCTGCAGCGAGGAAGATGATGCTCTGTGAAGACATGCCCATACTTTGCAGGGCCTGGTAACAGACCAACCTAGGATCTTTGCACTTAATAACTTTAATCCTTAATTACGGGCAGTTTGAGCCTCAAGTAAGGCCGAGGGCTTCAGCACCGAACACACGGGGCCAGCCGACGGAGATCTGCGCATCTTAATGGTCTCTTTGTGCTTGGGTTTGTTTGTGCAGGAGAGTGTGACTAATGACCCCATTCACTCCTGGAGCAGCTTCTCGCCGTCGCTGGCGAGGTCTTCGAGGCAGAGATCTTCCACCCCCAACAACCGCCTGCAAGCCCCGCGTCTCGGAGGGGATCGCCGGGTCTCCCTCCACGGCTGCTGGAGCGAGGGTTGGTCACCGCTGCCCTGGCCGGTCTCGCTCTGCAGCCGGGGAGAGCCCAGGCAGTCGGTTTGGACTTGCCTTTAGGCACTGACGTTAGAAAAAGGGAATCCCACCGCTGAGTCCGACAGGCAGCACGGGACAGCTTTTCGTTGCAGTGAGTGATAATTGCATCACCAGCACTGAGCAGACCCTTACGTATGTTTCACTCTCCCCTTTTCCAGTGCCCCCAGTCTCTGCTGTCGGGTAATAACCCCATCCTCGCCCCGCGGTTGATTGACAACCATGAAATGAGTGCGGGTTGCCATCCTCCGTGGTAGCCCTGTAGATACACGACACACACCCCGCTGTTCCCAAAGCAGCTTCTCTTTGCGAGCGGTGAAAACGATACAACCCACCATGTGCTTGAAAACTGTGACCCTCTCAACCATATTAACAAGCGTGTAATCAGCAAGCATCAGGACCTTTCTAATGAGGTGGTGCCATTCTCCCCGAGACACATCAAGTGTTCACTAAATCTGTCTTTGTTCCTTTTAACAGATGAAATATTCAGCCGTCTTCCTTAGCTTATTGACCTCCTACAAATACAGGAGAGGAGGAAATGGATCCCTCTCTGTCCCTAATAGCACGATATTCACAACTTTGAGTTACACAGAGAATAAAAAAACAGATTGGAATAATTATGATCAGTCTGCTTCCTTATCTGTATGGAAGTAGCATTTATAAATTAACCAAAATCGCTTGCAAATCTGCATAACAAGTTACCCAGGTTCCTAATGCTTTCAATTTATCCTAATAGACATTTAATGAATACTTTATAAAGCCTTAGATGGGGAATTTTAAAATCAATGGTGCTATTTTATTGCTGTTTGTATTATCTTTATTTGGACGGTGTCTTAGCGCTCTGATGCCCATCGATTTCAGGCCCTGATCAATGGAAGAAGATTTCAGCTCAAACACACCGAGATGCACGAGCTGGATCTGGGGCTAGAGGGTTCTTTCCCTGGCGAGGCATGTCTGGTCTCACGCTCACGGCTCGGACTGAGGGTAGCATGAGGTAACCCTAGATACTGTCCTTGCACGGCTCTCCTCTTACCTCGTGGCTCCTGCAGCTTCTGGGGTAACAGCAATTAATTATCCTCGGAGCAGCTCCGCCGCGGAGGGGGCAAGCAGCAGGTCTGTGCCCCTTCTTTGGCTCCAGCTGATTCAGTGGCAGGCTGCTGGCGATGCCGGGGTGTTTTACCCACCTTCAGATCATGAGTGTTCTCCTAAAGACCTCTGAAAGCCTTGCACCAGTGCTAGCTCAGCGACTATGCCCAGGACTGATGGAGAGAGATGAAGCCTGACAGTTTCTCCCACCAGCGTTGGCTCATTCAGTCCCGCGTCCATCGATTTCCCTCTTCTGTCGCTGGTTCCCTCCAACCTGGCTGAGCATGGGTGAATCCTGTAGAGAAATGGATGAGGTCCACAGGAACTTTTTCTTTTTTGGGTGGGTTTTGGAGAGGAGCTGCTTGAGCTAGGAGACAGCATGGAGATATTTCCTCGGATTCAAAACCAAAGCCAAATTGCAAGGCAACCTGGATTTTTTTTCCCCGGTCTGGAGGTGACTACAAATTTCACTCCGTTTGTCAAACTGGGAAGTTGTTGCATGAAATATGGCTGGTTTTTACATGATTTATTATTAATTTCCATTTAAGGAACAGAAATATGCAGAATTTAAAGGTCTATTGTGAAAGGTTCACACAGCTTTGCTGTTCAGCCCATTGTATCATTCATGCAACAGTTGTGAGCCCTTAAAATCATCTTCTGGTAATTTAGGAGGTGCCCTGAATGGTTTTCAGCAACAGGAATTTGAATTACAGGCTGGAAAACAGGTTGAAACAGCAAAATCAGATCCCCTCTGTTCTCCTTGGCTAGTTTGGGACTACAGGGTCGCGGCGTAGGGTGGGTACCATGAGCCAGAGCTTTGGTCCAGAATACGTTGGGGTCTGGACGTTTGGGTTTGCTCCCACTGCAGCAGGGACGTTTCCTTAAGGGTGTGTCTTCTGTCCCACGTTAAATTGCTTTGTGCACAGTGCTGGAGCTCTGGGCAAGCCAGGCACAGCTCATGAGAGCAACGCTGGTCTTCCTGGTAACCTCTTGGCTTCAGGGAAAAGTGGAAGTGCTGGTGGATGCTAGAAGCAGCTTCCAGCCTTCCCACAAACCTGCTAAAACTGGGGGGAGAGCTAGAGTATTCTGCCAGATCTGGCTCCAGGCAGGATAAGCTGGAGGGCTTACCACCTTTGCTACAAGGCAGACCCTCCACTGCGCTTGAGAGAAGGGAACTGGATAGTGTCAGCTCGGGAAAAAGGAAAGAAACATCCTTTGGGAGCTAACACCACCACACTGAAATGAAAGAGGCAGGTCCCTTCCCACCAGGGACAGGTAGAAGCTCTCACTCTGCCAACAGCAGCTGCTGCCTGCTGGGACCTGGATCCACATTCCCCCTGGCATTGCAGGAGGTCGTGGTGATGCACTTCCTTGGGAGATCAGCTTTGCTTTGCGTTGAAGGCTTGGAAATTCACAAGAGTAAGGACAGAAGTGGAGATGTCTTAACCACTGGACTCAAGTCATGATCACACGCACCCCATACGGACACTGAGTTGTTCCCAGGCGGGTGGAAGAGGTTGCACAGGAGCGGAGAGCTCTGAGTTTCAGAACAGCCTGAGGTCAGGATGTCGCTCTAGCGAGAGTGACCGGAGTTTAAGTCCCTTCAGGAAGTGACGGGAATCATGCTCAAGGCTTCCCTTGGGATATTGAAGCTTTCCGTCTTGAAAAGATAATCTTTTCTCATCGTCGCCCTTGTGAACAGCGTGTACCTAAGTCCTGCCACCCATCTGCCCTCCTTTGCTTTTGTGAAACTCCTCTGCTTCGCTTGGCCGTGCCGGTTTCACTTGACCTGGGAAGTTTTCAGGTTTAGGCAAGAAAAATCCCAAATCAGATCATTTCTGAAATCTCCCTTCTGCTCTCCCTCTGCAATTCCTTAGTTCAGCCACGCAGCCACTGCCTTTGGAGCCCTGCTCTCGTGTCAGGGCTGTGGCTCAGCTGCACCCCTGGTGCTAATGTGTTGTTGAGGGCTAATTAGTGCTCCCAGGAACGAGTGCACAGCGGGTTCAGCCCATTGCGTGGCGGCTGGGCAAGGCCACAGCTCGCACAAGACTTCGTGTGAGCCCTCCCTGACCTGTGGGCAGCAGCTTTTCCACCGACCTCAGCCTGCCGCTGAGCTCCCCGCTGGTCGCCTGGCTCGTGCAGCTCTAGGTTTATCCACAGAGTCCCAGATCAGAGACTTCTGCACCTCCACGTGGGGACATTTCTCCTCTTGCATTGCTGATGCTCTTCGGGAACACACGAGCTCCAAGGGACCTCTCTCCCTCAGAGCAGAAAGCTGATGTACTCAGTTAGTATTCTCCACCGTCCCTGCGCATCCTCTCCCCTTCCAGCCCTCTGGACCTATTCTCCCTCCAGCCCTTTTCTGCCTCCTGCACCAACGTCCAAGCATTTTGGAATTCAAAGATCACCCTTTCTCTCCTCTGCCCTTCATCTCCGAAGTGCCTGCAGGGCATAGACCAGGTTAATCTGCTGCCTGCTAATCTCCCCAGTGACAGGCGATAAGAAAAGGGACAATATGGGAAGGTCTGTGGGTCAGCCCATGGCCTGGAGGGCTCTTAACCCTTTCCTCACCAGAGTCCCCCAGGTCCTGCCTGGAAGAATTCTGCCTGTCAGAAAAGACAGTGAAGGTTTATGCATAAAGGTCAAAAAAAGCATCCCACTCAGATATTCCCTCCATCATGTCCCTCCTCCTCCTCTCTGAAAAAGACTCTCTCCTGTAGGACTTGTTAGACACTTTCCTCTCCTATGGCCGCAGAAGGTCTCAGGGGATCCAAAGACATTTTGACACCTTCTTGTTCTTGCTCTTTTGGTGGTAAGTTAGTTGGAAACCTGTGTCTGCTGCGTGCCCAAGTAGAAGTGCCTACCGCTGGAGTGGAGATGGCCATGGACACTGGGCTGAAGCTAGGCCCACCTGGCGTCAGACTGCTGGTTGCCATCATGCAGCTGCCAAAGAGGACAGCTCAGAAGCAACGTGCACGTGCTGACCACGTCAGATGGTTTTCTTCCAAACCATGCGTTGCTTTTCAGCGCTGGTGCCCTCCAGGAACAGAAACACGGGGTTAAAAAGGAGGGGGATGAGTANGACGGGANGTGGGGCTGCTTTGATCCCATTCCCCAGGAGATGCGGGCACAGGCGCTGTGAGAGCACAGACAGCTTTGTCTCCTCTGAAAGGAAAGAAACCTGCCAAGGGGATAAACTTTCCCCGCTTTAGATGCCTCCCCTCTGCTTCGCTGACGCCCTGTGCGTGCTTTCCCTGGAGGAGCGGGGACAAAAGCTCTCTCCTGTCACCAGATAGCCTTGCGAGGAGCGCTGGCTGCCCGGTGCCTTGCCCCCTGCAGCTGGCGGCACTGGGGAGGGTTTGGGGGGTTTGTCTGCTGACGGGCACTCGCTGCCTGGAAAGACCAACTGAACTGCTGCCCAAGCGCAATTTCTGCTCAGCCTTCCTTTGTCCCCAGAACAAAACCAGCCCGCACCGTACAGCTGCTGTCGCGTGCTCATGGGGCCGTCAGAGGGGCTCCGGACTTAAATCCCCTCTTGTTTCCCACCCACGGGTGTTGGCACTGACCCTGCAGCATCGGCGTGGTCTGCTGGGACCACCCCACCCCTCGACCCAGCTCAGTGTCAGGCTGGGCTTTTCCTCCTCCTGCTAGGGTGAGTGGGGGGGAGCAGGGCTCAAGGGACACCGGGCAGGGGGTCGAGGGCGAGGAGAGGTCTCTGGGACAGCAGTGACAGTACGCGAGTCAGTCACGGAAATTTCTGTGACTGGCGAGTGAGAGACTCATTTATTCAGACGAGCTTTTCTGCCTGTGGGTCTCCCAGAAGCAAAGTAATTTCCTCAAGTGGCTTTGACACTTGGAATTAGACCTGAATTTGTTCTTCATATTTCCCTTCCCCGCTCCAGGAGGATTCAAGATGCTCGTGCGATTCAGTGGGGCTGTCTCGGATCGGCAGCAGCCTCTGCTCCCAGCAGGATGAAGCTCCTCTAGACCTCACTGCAATGGGTCCTGCTGGCATTGGAGGGTTTCAGCTTCAGCCCACGCTGGCGATGCTCGCTGGGGACATCGTGTGAGTCACAACCCGTGCTGTCCATGTGGATGGAAAAATAGTCCAGCCCAGACAGGAAAGACGTTCCTGGTTCAGGTGGTCTCGTTGATGCTGCTGTGGGTTTGGCCTTGGTCGGCAACTGCTGGCTGTGACCGAGAGGGCAAGGGCAGAGCATGGGGAAGGGATGCAGCGAGGCCGGGTTTGCAGTCAGAGCGGTGGGGAAATGGCTGTCCACCTGCAGGTGCTCAGGACACGGCCTGGCTGCCTTCGTTTAACACCGCTTTAGTGAGATGACCTCCTCCCGCACTGAGTTTCCATCTTGTGAACCTCAAGGCGCGGTTGGCTTTGTAGAAACTGGGGGGCTGTGCCCACACCTTGCCCGAAGCCAGGAGCGTCTGCCCAGGCTGTGGCCCTGAGCGTGCTCTGGAGCCACAGCAGAGGCTGCGCTCTCGCAGCCGGGCAGAAATGGTGCAGCAAGACCAAAACAAGTACAGGCAAAACCCTCTGGATGAACCTTTGCCAACTCAAAAGGCTGCCTTGAATGCCGGCGTGTCCCGGTTTGGTGCTTTTCTCAATAGCACGTGTTGACGTGGTTTTCATTTCACAATGACTGCTTGAAACGAAGCCTGCTGCTTCTGATCATAAAAATGCTTCCAGTAGCTGGAAACAAAGCCGAAATGGAGGTGGTGAGTTTCAGAATTATCTGATAAGCTTCATGTCAGTCCCTGATGATTTATGTCGAAGCTGTTTTTCCTGCACTTTTGGCTTTTCTTTTTTTTATTCTGTTTAGAAACTGAAAAAACCGACCCCACCAGTTTTCCTAAGGAACAGAGAATCTGATTCTGGTTCAGAGGTGCACGACTCGTGTGTGTGTGTGTAAGGCTGAGATATTTTTGGCATGAAAAGGACCAGAGTGATCTGTCTAATGAGCACCAGAGTGATCAGTATTGCTCGTGTAAAGATTTTGGTCTGTTTGCAAGCTGTAACGAATAACCCAATATTAGAACGACTCAGGAAAACCGAATAGTTTCTGCTTTCATCAGATAATCACAAACTGACATTTCTTGAGTAATTAAAAACCCAAACACAAACAACTTCAGAATAAAGCTAAAAGGAGGTGACAAAATAAGAAATGTGGGCCAGAGGTCAAAAAAAATTAGTTTTCAGATTCTTAGTTTTCCAGTAAATAAAGGAAATTTTAAGGGAGCAGAGAGTTTCCCATGAACACTTCTGTTTAATCACAAGGGTATTTTTACGAAAATGAACACAGTAGTGGAAAATTTTTTTGTTTCCCACTTACACAACTTCTCCGGGGGCTCAGTTTGGAAATAATCAGCTTTCTAGAGGGAGGACTGGGGGCATTTTGGCCATCCTTACAGCTGGAGATGGATCCGTAGCGCCAGAAGCCAGGTCTTCAGTCCTGGCTGGGAGGTTTCTGAGCCAGATCTGTTCCCAAAGGGTGCAGAGGGTGTCCCTACCCTGCTCTGTGTGGGTTGGTGACACCCAGCCCCGAGCTGGTGTCAGCAGAAGGCTGGTGGGGATGCTCTCCTATGCCAGGGACGCTCTCCTATGCTAGGGATGCTCTCACACACTGGGCTACTCTTGTAGGCAAAGATGCCCTCAGGGTGCACCAGGGGTGTCCCGCACGGACGAGCGCAAAGGTGCTCTGATTTAAACCCCTCAGCCCTGCTCCCTTTTTCGACATCCTACCCGTCTGAGGGGATCTCCCTCCTCCTCGCCGGCTTCAACTCGCTTCTCCCATGGCCCCCTCCTCCCCCTCCCAGGAGCCGTGCAAGCCCCGGCTCCTCCGAGGGGTAATTGAAGCGGCACGTAGAGCATATGGCCAAGCAGGGATCCCTGCTGCTGCACCAGCTGTGAACTGGGTGCTGCGAGAGAGCAGGCGGCGAGAGGCTCCCGTCTCCCTGTCTGGCTGCCTGCCTCTGCCCGGGCGGTTATTCAAATGACAGCTCGTAAGGGGGTCTGCCTTTTGGGGTCTCGCTGGCTGCCTGGGTGCTGGGGGAGCGGGAGCAGAGGTCAAGGTTTCATCCTGGACATCCCTGCATTTCTCTCTTCCCCTCGCCCTCAGGTCCCCCTCGATGGTGCTGCCTCTCCCTGTCCTGCCAGCCCACCGGCTCTGTCCCTGCTCCTGCCACGCACCAGCTCTGCTGTGGGTTTCGGGGTCCCACGTGGTGCTGTGGGGCAGCTTGTGGGGCTGAAGGACCCCTGCCAACAGCCACCCAGGAGTGGGTCCCCCTGCACCAGGCTGTTTCCCGTCAGAAGACCCTGGCTTTGCAGGTGAACTCGCCTCGGTCTCCCCAGAGTTGTGTCCTTTGCCCTCCCAGGGGTCCCTGAGCCTCTCTGGGGTACGGGGTCTCAGGGCTGGGGCTGGGGTGGCTCTGCTCTGCGGTGGGAGATGTGGCAGCCCGAGGTGAGGGAGACCTGAGTGGAAGGGACAAGTGGCTGTTACAAGCTCTGCGTCCTGCACTGGGGAACATCATTCAGAGACATCCCATGGGGCCACCTCAGACACGGCAAATCTGTTATCTCAGGATCAGTTTTGGCAGCGCATGAGATCTGCAGATATGGTGGAAGTTCTGGCATCAAATTTACAGTTTCTGGGACATCTGATTAATATGGGTGCTGTCTCTGCACGGAGGGGCTTGGGAGATGGCCACCCTCCAGCATTCTGCCCTGTCCTCTGCCCCACTCCCCAAATAGCCTTTTGTCTTCAAGGCTTCACCCCTGCCTTAGGTCGAAGGAGAGCGGCCAACAGCCAGTCCTGAGGACAAGGAGGATGGCGGTCCCCACGCATGGAGGGGATGCACTGAGGGCCTCATGGAAGTGGGAAGGACAGCAGCCCTCCCTCACTGCAATGGGGTTCAAGTTAGGACAGTGGGTGGAGAGGACATCTGCCCTCCTGCCTGGCACAAAGCGGCATCGTGCTGTCCACGCAGGGGCCAGCTGGCTCTCTGGGGTCCCTTGTCAGGTGTGGCTGTGACACTGAGGAGGGACTGACAGCTGCTCAGTGCCACGGCTCTGTCTAGATCCAGCTGCCATTCAGCCTTGAAAAAACACAAGGGCTACCTGTGGGTGGCATTTTACCAGCAGCATGTGAGATTGTTTGAAAAGTCACGGGGAAGATGGGGAGTGGGTGAAGCCAGATACTCCCAGACATCAGGTGTGCCAGTACCGGCTCCTCTCCAGCCCTCCACACCTTGGCACACCTGGCTGGAGAGGATCTCTGGGCACAGAGCGGTTCAGGGGAATCAGACTTCCTTCCAGCCCAGAGGGGCAGGTCCTGACCTCACCCATGTTCCTGCATGGCTTTGATGGTACAATGGGTTGGTTGGTCCCATCCTGAGATGGGACATGTTCATATGTGGAGTTGGGGGTGGAGGTGGTTGCCCTTGTGGTGGACCTGGCTTTAGAATCTAGGATGCTTATGGGTGGCTGGGCAGTGTTAGGATTGCCCTGGCTCCCCATGATGCCTGACCTGACATGTACACCCATCTCCACCTGCCTCCTGCTGCTGCCTGCCCACCTCATCCCTTGCGGAGTCCATGGAGGTCTGCTGGGCACGGACACCACCCTTGCCTCCTATCTCTGTGTCTGAACAAGCAGGAAGAATAAGGTCTGTGTGAGTGCTGGGGTAGGAAGGTATGAGCTTTTCCCTGAATCCTCCAAGGAACCTGCAATTGTATTGTCCAGGATAGAGACCAAGCCTTTACCCACTCGTTACCCTGAAACCAGATTTGGCTCTGGTGCCTTTTTCTACCCCACACTGAGTACATTGCCAACACTACCTCTGATGGAGGGACTTGCCATTCCTGCTGTTTCCAGGGCTACTGCAGCCTTCCACCTAGCCACTGATAATGGGTTCACCTTGCTGGTCAGGTCTGGGTTCCCACCGAGAGCAGAGATGTCCTTTTTCCAGCTTCCATCTCTCCTGTCTCTTCTCCTGTCCCCCAAGACCACGGACGAGGGAGGCTGGGTCTTCTCCCCTCTTGCTCAAGTGGCTTAACCTGGGAAGGGTGATCTGGTGTTTCACCACCCCCATCCTCACTCCGCCAATGTCTGGGCAGCAACAAACCCCTGTCGCTGAGTGCCTGTGGTATAAACCTAAACCCACTAGCTGGTGGTGTCATGGCCATGTGGACTATGAGATGGCGGTCAGTGGTCCAAGACATCCAAGAACCAACTGTGGGCCAACTGGCTTAGAGTATAACTGGGATTCCCTCCAAGGTGGAAAAATTTGGGATGGGAGATCTCTAGTCTTCAGGATCAGGTCTCTGGGACCTGACAAAAACTGAGGAGGTGAAAAAGGCTCCAGTTTCTCCAGCACTTACCAGGCCCATCTTCTGGGATGATGGCAGAGCTTCTCCCTCTAGGTGGAAGGATAATATCCCAGCCACCTATGCTGGGCTCCCAGCTGGTTCCCCGTATAGGGGAGGGGGCAGGGGGAGACTCTTTATTGAAAGGAAAGGGGCTTCATTTGGACCAATTATTCTCAAACTGAGGTGGAGGAAGCCGTCATTTCAGCATTTCCTTTCTTTTTTTTCCTCCTTTTACATTTGTTGTGTGTGTTTTTTTAACACACTGGCAACGGCTGAATATCACACAAGTGCCCTGTCAAGAGATATATTCAATAAACACTTGACACCCAAGCTCAGGAATACATGGCCCATGGCAAACATGAATTATTCAAATGGAAATCAAGATAATTTTGCTTCTAACTCAGAAAACCAAGACTCTCTCTTTCCTTCCTTATTTTTCCTCTCTTCCTCTCATTTTCTTCCTGTTCTTTCTTTCTTTCTTTCTTTTTTCTTATCATTTCTCATTCTTTCTTCTTCCCCCTCTCGCTTGCTGGAGATCCTAACTGCATTAATATCTATGGAACTCACTTTGCTGAATAAACCAAGGTGGGGACAGAAGGAATCTGCTTTGGATCGGGAGACGGTCCGCATGTTTGTCCCCTGTGGCTGCTGTATCCCTTTGGCTAGGGCTTCTCAGCGGTGGGACACCTGTGGTTGGGTACTGTGGAGATGCCGTTGCAGCTAGACGTTGGATCATCCAGCCAAAAACCCACAACTTCGTCAAGTGTGAGTTGTCTGGGAGAAGCAGGATGTCACAACTGGCCATTGGGGTGTCTTTCCTGCGTGGCTGGGCCTTTCCTCTGCTCGAGTAGTCTCCTGCCAGCTGTAGGAGTTGGTCAGGATGGGGTGGGCTTATGGCATGAGGGGTTTGGGATGCTGGGGTTGGATGGGAAGAGCTGCCTGGGGAACCCTGCTCTGGAAGGACCTGGCTGGGACTCACGGGACCGGGGATCAGCAGTAAGCTGAAGAGCAGAAAGAATGTAGAACAGGGCTACAATGTAGAAATGGGAGCAATGCCCAAAGCTAGAGGAAAGGAAGGGACCTCTATTCCTACCTCTACTCATGATTTCACTTCCACTTCCTCTCCCTCTCTCATTTCTAAGAAATGTGGTCTCCAGCGGATCAGCACCAGGTGGTACCAAAGGCATTGGCTCATGGCAGCTCTTCCCCTTCCTGGGACTAAATGGGGCACTGAAGCCCTGTTGTTTACTGAGAAGAGCCAGAGTGACTCTTAGGAAGGCTTTAGAAATGTGATGCCTTGACCAGAGTCATGGGCAGCAGAGGGGGCATTACCCTGTTTCCTCCCACCATCTGGAAAGTCTCTTTCCAGCTGTTCATGGTCTTCTCTTCCATAGACTGATTGAGCTCTGGGCTCTCTGATGACTAACGACTTGGTGCAGTGAGTGCTGCCTGCTCAGACGTGGGCTGAGATTCTCCACTGAATCATGGCACAAAAAAAGAACTTAAAAGAGTTTGCCCTTGCACAGAAACACTCTGGATTTTGATAAGGTGCTTTGGCTTACAGAGAAATACAACACGCTTGAGCCCTCCAGGTACACAAGGGAATGTTCAGTGGCACTTCTGGGCTATTACAGGCCTTGGGGTGCACAGACCCACGTAGCAATGCTGTTCCCACCGGTATCTGCAGTGCTTTAGGAGCCACGGAGCTGTGAGATTGGTCAGAGGAGAAGCAATCCCACCAGCAGTCCATGGGGTCTCAGCGACCAGGTCCTGAGAGGAAGTAGGACAGTGAAGATGCTTCCCATGGCTGCCTTAGTTTGGTCAAAGCCATTAACTATTTTACGGCTCCCCTTCCTCCTTTCCCTGGTAACATCCACCCTGGGTGGGAGCAGGCTCCATCCACCTCCATCCTTCCTTCCCCTCCCTTTCTCCAACCCTGCCGTGATGCCGGAGTTTCCCCGCTCCCGGTGAATGGCCGTGGTTTCTTGTGAGGTTGGGACTGGCTGTCAGCCAATCACAGCCCAGCAGCGGGGATCTAATAACCCCGGCGCCAGCCATTTAAGAGGAAGGAGAATATAGGTCATCAGTGACATCATCTCTCGGAAAGGTGGGGGGGGGTTTGGGAGGAGAGGGGGAAGCAATCGTTTAGATTTGGAGAGGAGCTAACTGGAAATTTGGGCCATCAGGAGAATAATGGGCCGAGAGGAAGAGATGGGGATATTAATAGAGCTGGTTTCTGTAAGAGCTGGAGCGAGCAGCAAGGGATGGAGAACCACAGAGAGCCTCCGCGTCGGCAGGCGTGTATGTGCTGGAGTGGGTTGGGAGTCCTCAGGGACCTGGGAGCATCAGCCTGGGTTCCTGCATGGCCACACTGTGCGAAACCTCCCTCTGCATCCTGGGAGCCGAGCAGGTCTCTCCTCCTGCTCCTCACCCGGTGGTCTTTCATCCCCCCCTCCACCCCATCCCGACCGGCTGCCCCTGCCTCCCAGCCACGGCAACCACCATCCCAAGAAGCCCTCTGAGAAACCCTGGTGGGTTCACGGGGACCGGTGTGGAGCTTGGTGTGGGTCCTGCTTGCTCCTCTCTGCCCGGCCGCTGGTGACGTCTAAGCCCGGTTCCTTCACCCGCAGCCCTGCAGTGTTTGCGTGCTAAGTCAGGCAGATGCAACACCCCCAGGCGAGTTTTGGTTGCATTTGTAGATTAAGATCCTTGACAGCCTCTCCCTGCTCACTCAACAGGGGCCCAGAGAGACTATGGTACCTCCGTCCTTGGAGATGTTCAAGCCTCACTATACAAAGCCCTGACCAACCTGCTCTAAGTGGCCCCGCTTCAAACAGGGTGTTGGACTGGAGACCTCCGTGTATCTCTTCCAAACCTGGGACTCTATAGCCCTGCAAAGGGCAGAGGACCTGCAGACACCTCCCATCCTAGGACATGACTTGGCCATTCTTTTGCAGAGGGCAGCACAGCTCCACCTTGCCCCATCTCCCTCACCTGATGGACATCCGAGAGGCATGTCGGGAGCGGGGCTGTGTGTCTGGCTGTGTCAGCAAGTGGAGGAGTGCTGGGGAGCAGCTGAAACCCTCTTGGCAGCATCTTACACCACCAGTGCCCTCCCTGGTGTGGTTTGACCTGAACCAACCGGTACCCTGCCATGGCAAACTGGGGGTGCACTCGGGGCATAGCACAGGTCCCAGAAAGCAGCCTGCACAAGTCAAAGGTGTCCAGCAGTGGGGACACAGGCTATTCCATGTTTTTCTATCTCTGGACCAAACTCCTTTCACTGGTATCTTTAGTGCTCTTCAGTCCTACCAAGCTCTCAGCGTGCCTGATATGTGGCCACCCCGATTAATTCCCCACCGCCCGTGAGTCTCCGTGTTGCTGCAGGGCTTTGCTGCACTGCGATGGAGGAGAGCAGGAGAGGGAGAGGGGCAGCGCTGCCAGCTGAGAGGGATGCAGGAGGTGAATATGTATGAAGAGGGGAGGGAGAAAGGAAGGGGGTGTTCCCCTTGTTAAATATTTACCATCCCAAGCGGGTGATGTGGTATTTCCTACCCTCTAGGAATTCCTAGGGACCGGCAAGGTTGACCAGAGGGGAGCAGGGGCTTTCTCCCCACCTCGTCTGAGCAGCAAAACCTTGCGCCCACGCCGGAGGTGTTTGAGGTCTTGGGCACAGCACTGTCCCTGGAAAGGTGTCACCTTTCAGGTGGGGCACAGAGGTAGTCAGTCCTGGTGGTGCTGGGGTGGGCTTGACAGGCTCTAGCAGAGCTGGCCAAAGCAGGGACCTGGGATTTCCTCTCAGCTGGGAGGGGAAGGAGAGAAGTGCTTTACTCACTGTAGAAGAAAGTCTAACAGGGCAGAGTTTATGAATTCGACTTTCCCTCCTCCTTTTGCAACCAAATAGCTACAGCAGCCACTGCAGACTGTCTGCTGGGAACTCTTTCTTCTTTGGCTGAAGGAAGAGGTCAAGCATCCCTTTCCTTTTCTTCATCACCATCCTCCAGTGACCACGGAACTCTGCGTACCAATATCTGCCTTCTGCTCCTGCACCTGGGCAGAGCCAGTGGTACAACTGGAGCTGCCCAGACACGTGGTGGGTGGATCACTTTGGCATGCATGCAAGTAAAGTTCTACTAGCATATTTTTTTTCAGGAAAGCAAGGCTACCTACTCTATTCTTTGTCTGTCTCAGGACCTGGGTCAGTTATTGTGGGTCTTAGTTGCTCTCTTTTGACCTCAATGCAGATAACTGTACTCACAGCGAGTTCCCAACGAGCAGCGCTGGGCTCCCCGAAAACCACAGTCATGAGGACAGCCCAGTTGGCAGACTTGGGACATGATCAGAAATGCTTCAGTCAGTGGCGTGTCTTGGTAGAGGGTCATGAGGGCATCACTTCATCTGTGATATCCAGGTCTGACTGGCCAGGAAAAGATTGAGCAGCTTCCCAAGCCGAACAGAGATGCTCGTTTGCCTCTTTGCCTCTAGAGGAGGCTTCCTGGTCACTCCACGGCGATCACTTCATATTCGATAGTCTGTCCCTGGTCGCTGCATCTCTTTTTTCCATCTCCTAATTTAGTGGTATCTTGTGGAGGTAACGTTTTGAGGTCTTTGCTGCTGTTCCTCAGCAGTAACTTCAGGAAGGTGGGCAGTGCTTGAAGGTCCCGGTTGGCGCGCTGGGCTGTTGAGCTGCTTTCTGACTAACTCGAGGGGGGACGCTTGCTTAGAAAACAGAAGGGAGGCGGTGGGAGCCCGGCTCCCCAGCTGGCTGCTGCTCCAGCCCTTTGCAACACCGGCGTCACCGAGCCAGCTCCCTGCCCCAGGAGGGAGGAGGGCCTGCAAACCTCCTTCATCCCCTGGGTTTTCCTGGCAGTGCAAGTGTACCTGAGGCAGTGGTGTAGCGCAAGGGAGGAGATGCTCTCCATCCCCTCCCAGAGGCTCTGCCAAGTTAATTCTGCTACAAATACACAACAAAAAAAGAGTCTGAATATCCCTAGAACCAAAATGGCCCTCAAAGGGGATCACGTGAGGTGACTTTGCTTTCTCCTTCAGCATTTCATCAGGCAACAGGACTCATCCCCTGTGGCACCAGAGTCCCTTAAAAGAGAGGTCCCCTTACAGCCAGGGAAGCCTTGTGCATGTTCCTGCTTAGATTTCCAACCAAACTGGGCTGCTGAACTGTGCAAAGGGAACGGCGTGAGCTGCAGCAGATCACCGAGCCGGGAAGAGGCTTTGTGAGCAGCTGAGCATCTCCCAGGGGCAGATTACTCAGCCACTTGGCTGTTCTCTTTTTGCTTGGGCGAAGGGACATTTGTCTTTTGGGGAACAGAGCTCCCACTGGCAAAAGCTGGGGTGGAAATAGCCAGGAGCCGTGAGGTGTCAACCACTGCTCTTCTGATGGGTTTTGAGGCTGGGCTGCACCGCTGTGTGCAGGGACCAGGGCTGGACATCGCCATGGTGGGGAGGAGGGACACGGGACGTCCATCAAGGAGCAGAGTATGGGGGCAGGGGTAAGAACCTCTTGTGCCTCTCCTCATACACCTCAGCCCTACCCAGGGCCCTCTGAGTTTCTCCACCCTGAACACTAATAATGTAAAAGCTGTAGGAGGCTGGTTTGGGGCTGGGCTGCACAAGCTGAGACCCTTGAGTTTTTTGCAGCCCACCTCTGCTGCTGGTGCCCATGGGCCCCTCCGCTGTCCTTCCCACCTCCCGTGTGTCCCCGTCCCGCTCACTACCCTGCAGCTGGGGTTTGAGCCGAGGCCAGACTGTCCCGCGACTGAAGGGCACCTTTGCCCAGCCACCGCGATCTAGGGCAGGGAGATGCCTGGGGCCAGCATCTCCAAGCCATGAGCACAGCCTTGACCACAGCAAAAACTGCTTTTCCTGCTGGACGGCTGAGGAGAAGGCTCCCTCTGAGGCATGGAAAGAGAAACTTGGGCTTCTTATGTAAAATAAAACTGTCGGTAGTGGGGAAGAGCCCCTATTTTCCAGCAGAAAGCACACGTTCCCACGGAACCCAAGCGCACCCTACAAGCGGGTTAAAGCACGCCCGTTGCAGTCTGCATGGGCTTAAAAGGAGGGTGCTGAGTGCCAGTTACACAATAGACAGGGCTCAGGTACTCTCTGGCTGCAAATACATTTGATACGCTGAAAGGGTTGCGGGAGCGTATCAGACGAAGTTCCTTACTTTGCTCAGGCAGCCCATCAAATATTTAACGGGCTGCCATAGGCAATTACATTAGAGGAGGTAGTTAAACACCCCCTACCCTAGGGCACCCCCCTGCAATGTAAATCAAACAAATTGGACTCTTTTCACAATTGACACACACGATTTTACTTACTGTAAATAATTTAGTATTAAAAAGTCGAGCTACACTTTGCCCCATCTGGATTTTCTTTTCTCCCGCTCTCCCTCCTGCTCCGCGGAGCTGAGCAGCGCGGACTCCGGGCTCCTAATGCGATAGATGGAGTGGAGGAATTTTGCTGCCTGGGCGAGCCGTTAAAAGATTCCCATTTCCTAATGGAAGAAACCACACTCCGGAAACTTGCGAAGTTGCCCATTTAAAACAGCCAGAGATGTTCCCTGCCAGCTAACAAGGGATGGGAAGAATCCCTCCCTCCGGACGGAGCTCGGTCTATTGCTGGTTGACATCTCCTGGGGTCGTGGCAATCTCCTATAAAAGTTGGCTGAATGGTTGCACTTTTTAATTAAAAGCTATCTTTCACGATTAGGCTCGGCGGGGTTTTAATAAGGATTTTTACAAGCTGGCGTGCAGCACCGGCCTGCGCAGATAGCCTTTCTCTTGCACCCAAAGCGCTAGACCCGTGCATTAAAATACGCTGTGCTATCCAGGCTGAGGGAGAGCTCTCGTCGTCGTCAGGAGCTCTTTCTGTATTCCTCTCCCGGCCTCCAGGAAAACAGGCGTTATGAAAGCGTGAGATTTTGAACCGCGACTTGATGTCTTTTTCTAACTCCCGCACAGAATCCGGGCTCCCGTGAGCCTTCTGCGACGCAGCTGTTTGCCGCGGAGTCGCACGGGGCATCGCTTCGCCGCGTCCTGGTTGCGTTTTTTGGATCTCACAACAACTTTAAATCAGCACAAGTACCCCGCGCAGGAGGAACGTTCTCCTCGATGATGCCGTGGGCCTCTCTGAGAAGTGAGACGGCTTGTAGAGTTTAGTTTAGTTGAAAAGCTCTTGGGGCTTGATTTTCCGTTCCTGCACTCCAGCAGGCAATTGAAACCACCACCCGGTCACAGCGTACGGACCTCTGGCAGGTAGAGCCGCTTACACAATTTCTGACAAAACCAATTTTCATCAGAAAACGTCAACTCCGATGAGATCGAAGCATTGAATCCCCGAACATCTTAATTCTGACGGATGGATCCTCCCCGGGGTTTCCACAGATGGCAGCGGGTTGTGGCGGAGCTGAAAGCGGCCAAGCGGGGCCGAGGAGATGTGCTACCAGGAGCCGCGGCCCTGGGACAGCCAGGATGCTGCCAGAGGACAGCCAGAGCCACAGGCAGGGACTGGGACGGCTGCCGGCAGCGAGAACTACCGGCTATTTGGAACTGAAGTGCCGCGTAAGCCTCAAATTTCCAGCGCACTGGAGAATCACCATTTTTGGCTACTCCCACCTGCTCAGGGCCTGGGAAGGACCAGAAGGAACGGGGAGGGGGGAGGAGGGTCCCCTGACCCATCCCACTGGCCAGGGAAGGGGAGACCCTCCATGTGCTGATTTCCTGGTATCTACTTTGCCCCACACCACGTTTTCCAGGAGCGGTCCCAGCAGCCGGTCCGTACGGGTGGGTCGCTGTCCCCTGACGTCTCAACCCACACTTTGGGATGACATCCACCGTCGGCTGCCCACCAGCATCCTCACCCTTACCAGCCCGCTGCTGGGAAAGGTGTCTGAGCTCGCAGAGCGTGAGCCTGGGACAGCTGAGCCCGACCTCCGCTGATGAGAAGAAAAGTGGCAGCGGTCACCTGGGGACAGAGCCACTTCCAGCCAACACAGTCGCCGTGCTCCACCTTTCTGCAGAAAGTCCTGTCCCTTTTCCACCGAATCCTCTCCTGGAGACCTGGAAAGCCGTGTCCCCTCTGCTCCGCGTTAGTGTTCTGCTGGAAGCTGTTAATCGCTGCCAGCGGGTTTAATTGGTAGCTAGAACACACAGACCCCATTAAAGCCCACGAGGGTGCCAAAGGCTCTCATTCAGGCACAAATGAAGGAGCAATCAAACCCACTTAGGTAATAAAAACAGCTGGAGTCTGGAGGCAACTGCCTGAGGCACCAAACCACATGGCAGGCAGGACAATCCTCTAAAAACCCTGCAAGGGGTCGGCCTTTGATTGAAAACGAAGGGATTAGGCGGAGTGTTGTGAGGTTTTGTAGGTTAGAGACAGGAAGGCAGACAGAGAAACTACGGGTCATCTTCAAAAAGCAACAGAGAGGTGGAGGTTCTTGAGCATGGACCTTGCCGGAGAGAGTCTCCAAGATGAGTTTCCAATGGGAACAACAAGTGAGAGCACCTGATGCACTGGCTGTGGATGTCAGGATAGCCACAACATCCCTGGCCCTGTTGGCTAACCTTCTGTGCTGCGGCACAGAACCACAACATCTGACCATCACGAGGAGCAATAATAACTTTAAGAGCTTTCTGGCTCTTCGTTTCTGTGTAGGGATTCATCTCAGAAAGGTTCCCAAAGCCACCAACCAGGCTGGGGTGCCAGCTCTCAGCCTGGAAGCTGAGCTGCCCCTGGAAGGAATTTATCTTGAAAAGATCCAGCTTATGAGGTTCTTTATTCAGTGTTTTTATTTGGTCTTGATAGGAGAGATCCCGACTCTCTTTTATCCTGATTCTAGCGAAATACCTCCTGCTTCCCAGGAGCTACTGATACGGATGGAGAAGAGAGGTGGGTCTGGACTACTGCCTTTTTGGAGTGATTAGGGGGGAAATCTGGTACATACATGAAGAGACCACAGCAAATGTTGCAGAGCTGCCCCACGTCACTCAAGCAAGCCACAGCGGAGCATTGGCGATCACCCCGAAGTTCAGCCCATTCCTTGCAAAGTCCGCTGTCAGGGCTCAGAAGGGCTAAAGGGCTGAAGAAGCAACCAGCCCACCGCTGCTGTGAAGGTAGCTGAGGTGTCCGTTGTCATCACTGCTGCAGAAGCTGTCCTTCCTCGGTGCTTTGCTAGGTTTTTGTGTCCTGGTTGTAGGACAACTGGTTTCTCCAAGCCAGGAGGAACCTGGTAACTCCCAAATACATCCAGAGGCTTTGGGACCATTGATGCGGAGGGTGCCTGCCTTCTTCCCTGCTGGGGCCAGCCCACAAATCCATGCAGGAGCTGGCAGGAGGACAGGTTGGCCCATGGAATAGAGCTGGGAGGAGGTTCCTGCTGTCATGGCGGTGCCTCGCTGTGTCCCTGCTTCTGCACGCAGGTGTGTCTGCGTCTCAGAGTCCGTGCCGGCGTGTGCAGGGGTGCGTCTGGGGACCCAGCCCTCTGTATCTCGTGCTCAAGAAGTTTGTTGCCAAGATGAGGCAAATCCAGGGCAGGGTGCTCAGGGGCGTGACAAGGAGAGACGCAAAGGGGGGAGGCTCGGCTGTTTGGAAAAGGGGTCTGATAAACTCTGGGACACGGGGGAATGAAAGGGACAGGACGCCATTTACTTCATCTGTTTCTTCTCTAATTTTCCTGATGCATGCCCAAGACCCAAGGCTAGCTGAGTCTCTGGGCTGGCCTGGGACGGCTGTTCTGCTGCTCTGGCAATCGTTTCAGTGGTTGCAAGTGTGGAAAAAGAGATCAGAAACACCTTCGTGCACTAGAAAAGGTATTTTTGTACTTCCTGCTGGCCTTGTGCTGCCCTCGGGGTCTGCGTTTGTTCAGGTCCTGAGCTTCCCGGAGGTGTGGAAGACCAGCTGCCGAGCCCCTCGCGGAGGAGACGCTCATCTGGTCTCCCCCTGCCCCAGCTGACCCTTTGGGAGACGTGCAGAAGAGGAGCGTGCCCAGGCCTGATACCAGAGTCCCCAGCCTCCTGCGCATGTCCTGGGACAGAGCCTGGAGTCGGTTCCTCGCAGCGAGGAACCGAGGTTGGCTTCCTTGGGGAGAGTGAAATCCACGGCTGGGAACTGAACAGCTCTCTCCAACCTTCCTCCTCCGAGCTGCTGAAACGCGGAGAGTGAGGAGAAAGGAGACAGAGCAGTCACCACGGAGAGCCCCCAAAAAGAAAAGATTAAATACGCCGACGAAAGCTTCTGGTTGCCGTGAATGAGCTAGCGAGGCGCTCGGCTGAAGGGAAGAGAAAGCGCCCGGGCTCACTGCGGAGCACCCAGGAGGGACAATTCCCTGTTGCAAGAACCCTGCCTGAGTCTCCGCTGCACGGAGAGCTTCCAGGGAACCTCTCTGGCAGCCGCTCTCCTCCGCCCATCCCCTGGTGCTGCAATCTCTCCGCAAGCTCGAGAGACCGTGACTCGGAGAGCGGTGCTGGCAGAAAGCAGAAGGGGAAGAGGCTTCAGAGCTCCTGCCCGCTCTCGCCTGCGGACGGTCAGAGCAGCAGCGTGCTGGCAGCCACACCGCCGGGCTTGGTGGCCTCCGGCACGCGTGGGATGCTTTCTGGCCGGCGGCAGGTGGGCACTGCCCGTTGACCCCCTCCCATCCCTCAGGCTGCCAGGGACAGGGCTGCGCTGGCAGCGGCGTCGGGGTGATGCGGTTACCCCCCGGGCAGGCTGCTCCAGAGTCGGGGTTCAGCCCCGCGTGGGCTCTCCTCCAGCCCCTCCGCACAAGCCATGCGTCGCACGGGTCGGGTTCGGGGAGCTTCTCGCTGTTTGGCGGCTGTGCCTGAGCCTGGGCAGCACCACACGCGGTGAGGGTTGCTTTCAGCGTCTCCTGTCGCTGGATCTGAGCTTTCCCCGTGCATGCCCAGAGCCAAAGAACCATCTTTTTGGGGGGAACACATCAGCCTCGCTGGTAAGACTGGGATCAGGTCAGGATTTTCCTTTCCTGGTGTCACTTGTTGACCCTGTCTGACCCGAGGTGCCCGTTGGGATCCCCGTGAGAAGGGACAGGTCGGAGGATGCCGCGTGCGGGCTCCGTGGAGACGAGGGTGAGTGGGAAAGGGGCCAGGAAAGGCGACACTGACCCCGACTCCTGAAACACCTGCGCTGCGCAGTCGTCCTCACGTGCCCTGCTGGGGTCGGAGCTTCTGGGCTGGGTGAGCACACGCCGTTCCCTCGAGAAGCGTCTGCTCGGAGCCCCACCAGCACCCTGCTGTCCTCCAGCAACCCCACAGCCGCCACCCCACGCCGTCAGTCCCCCAGCTCCGGGCTGGCAGTGCCTGGGGGGCTGCAAAGCCCCCCCAAAGTCCAGCATGCAGCCACCGAACTTCACGCTTTTTTTGCGGTGACAGGAGCTGGGTGGCAGGCGGGGAGGAGAGGGAGGGAAGCAGTTGGTGGGGGTGGGTAAGTGCGGAGGCAGCGACGGGCTGGGAAGCGCAGGCTGAAGAGGTTGCGGAGAGACAGACGGAGGGACGGACAGGCGTGGAGTCTGTCGGACACTGTACCGGCAGGAGGATTTGGGTAATCGAGCCGAGTGGCTTCATAGAAACAGGGCAGAAAAAAACAAAGTTGGTGAAAAGTTATTTCATTGTTCTTACGGTTTGCAACCCAAGGTGCTTTTTCCCTGGGGGGGGGAAGGGTCGTGCAGGCTCCTGTTCACACCCGGGCTGGGGTCTACTCTGCTTCCCAGATCCCCCCATGGGGGAAACCCAGCCAGGAGACACGGGCAGGGCAGGCTGGGAGCAGGGGTCTTGCAGGGTCTCGGCAGGGTGGGCAGGGGCCAGGCAGGGTGGACAGGTGGTCTTGGCGGGGTGGGTAGGGGGTCTCG
>Ga0065711_1033994_pt1 | contig 24462 bp, 13 predicted proteins | sample Hoacrofraction12_FD_59098 | JGI IMG/M metagenome (GOLD analysis project Ga0065711, IMG submission 59098) | Hoatzin crop microbial communities from Cojedes, Venezuela - Epithelial fraction 12 v2 (version 2) | ecosystem: Host-associated > Birds > Digestive system > Esophagus > Crop | place...
AGGTCCACCCCAAGCCTGTACTGGTGCATGGGGTTGTTCCTCCCCAGGTGCAGGACCCTGCACTTGCCCTTGTTGAATTTCATCAGGTTCCTCTCTGCCCAAGGCAACTTGGAAGAGCAATTCTCTGCCACCTCTCCATGCTGTTAATTCGTTTCCAATTCATCTATTCATTACTTTTTAAAATCTTATCAATATCTTGCTTTCATAAAGGCACAATCCAGGTCTCACCCACTCAGAAAGAAGTGTGAAGTGAATATGCCAAGCATGATAGGACAGCTGGAGGACTTCTGTTTGTCCTTCTAACATGAGAACTTCTTATTTTGCTCCCTAAACAAAGAGTGATGGAAACACTGGACCAGGAGCTAGGGACTGGAGCTAACTGGCTCACTCAAGGTTAATGGGAGCAGGATTCACAACACCAAGGTTTAACCCACTTTTTGTCCCTGGAGATAATTCTCAAAGTGTAAGCTTTGACATCTAGGGAAACTCAGGGAGACTAGATGACTTTTGTATTGTCTGTGGAAACTGGCAAGTGCTTCTCCAGAGTTGCTTCTATGCCTTTCTCTCTCCATTAATTACCGGAGTAAGAGAACATAATAATTTAAAAACATCCTATTACTAACAATTACTAAAATAGTAATCATTACACTTTGATATCAAAAGTTACATGCAGGGAGGGATTTTCTCATCAGAAAACCGAGAACACTCTTTCTTTCCTTCTCCCTCCTTGCTTCCAATTCCCTTTTATTTCATTACCTAGACTGCAAACTCTTTGAAGAGACTGTCTTGCAATGTGTGCATCTCACTTTCCAACACAATTCTTGTCTCAGCAACGATAACAACACAATTCTTTATAACCTTGATATTGATTCACCTAAACGTGCCCTTAGAAAACAATCACTGCTTGCTGGCCTGCACGATGCATGGAAGAGAAGCAGTGATAGCTCCTTCCAAAAACCCACAAGTGCACACAGCGCTTGCTCTGGGTTAACACTGCGCATCTTTGATTCTGGTGGCAATTGTCTGACTGGAGCCAAAACCACTTGGCAAACCTGCAGAGCTCGGTCCCTCCAGAGGAGGGGTGAGGATCATCTGCTTGCACTGCAGTTGGCTTCCAGTTCAAACAGACAAACTTGGTTTCCAACTGTTTGTCCCTCATTCCTCATAATTGTGTTTACCTTCGCTGGAAGTAAAATAAATAGGAAGGCAACAATCTGATCCACTTCCATAAAGCCAGCATCAGAGTAATCCTGGACACATTGCTAATTTATCAACAGCTTCAGGAAATACCCTGGTTAATTTGGTAGGAACTCCCATTGTGAAAATGTTTTTAGATGCCCCAGAAAGCAGCTCCTTGGCTGGCAAGTCAAGTAGCGCTTCCCTTGCCCTCCAAATTAGCTGGATACCCAAAGGAAATTACTAATCTTTCAGTTCACAACCAAAACACACACAAGTATAATGAGCACTGTTTTCCTTTGTGGAAGAATAATCAATGGCTTGAAAAGTGGAGAATACACATTTCTGTTAACACTAACTCTACTGTACTCTGTTTGGGTGAAGCTCTTCTGTGTTATCACCTATACTGTTCCTATCACAACACTTTTACCAACAAGTTGAGATCTTTCATTTATTATGTTTTTAACCTGGATTGAAACCTCTGCAAGAAAGCAAATATGAAAATAAATATAAACAAACAAGTACTAATTTGTCTTACCTGCTTCCAAAATATCATTTACTACTGCAGAATTTGAGTATCTACTATATAAAGTCAATGTCATTGGTGAAATTCCCTAGTTAAAATGACTTCTAAAATTTCTAGCATTTCTTTTTAGTTAAAAATTTCTGATAGAGAGGAAGTTCACTTGGTTTTATTTCTATTTTTCTTTCAATTATCCATTTTCTTTTACTTCTGGCTTTTACCGTTGACTTGCTTCCTTTATATACTAGGGGTTTTGTTGAGGGAAGTGCTGCAGAAACTCCCAAGACCCCTTAAAGAGCATCTAAACATCTCTAAGGCAGAACTCCGAATGTCAAACATCTCTGTGACCTGAATTTCTCTAGAAGAAAATCTTCAAGCAGTTTCTGCAATAAAGCCAAAAGCTTAGAGCAACAGGAACAGAGGAAGCATGAGGGCTGTCATTTCCTCTAAGAGCAGCAAGGCAGTAATTCCTCTTAACACCTCCCAGAGACACAGACCGTTCCAGTGGGCCATATGTGACTCTCTTCCTTTCACTATTTTTTGTGCCTGAAAGACTACATCAGTCAACACAATATGAAGTGATTAGCTCCTGGCTTTATCTTGTGTGGCATACACATATTTGAGACACAATCTCTGGAGCTTTTACTAGGTATTTTCGCCTATAAATTTCACTGCTGTACTGTACATCAGAGAAGCGGCAAAAGCTCCATTAGCTTTAAAAAACACAAAACTATGATGTCACCAAATCCCAAATGCTGTATCAACAGTTTCAGTTACAGATAAATGACAATTTCTAACCAACTGTACTAATGACAGCTGTTCTGAAAGGTCTGTCAACACTGACACCTAGAATGGCAGGATTATAGATATAAAGGTATAATTACAGAAACACCTGCGCTATCTGAAAGGATACTACCACCTTTACTGTGGTCTAGATTCTGGGAAGTTCAAAATAAGCAAAAGCTTGAAATCTTTAATGTCTATGCTTACAAAAATGCTCTTGAAAAACAGCTGTTCTAAGCCATTTTCCAAAGTTCATGCCAATCTGCTGCTTTCAGGGTTTGTTTGTTTGTTTATTTGGTCTGTGAAAAGATGAAAAGCTCCATGATTTTAGCTCCCTTTTCAGTCAATAAAAACTCAGTGGGAGAGAGGCAGGAGGAAAGAGAGTAGGATGCTTTTCCTGTTACAACAGTAAGACTTGGGAGACATTGGTTCAGTGCCTGGCTCTGACACAAATTTCCTGTGTGACCTTAGGCAAACCATTTGGTGTTTCAATTATTTATCTGTAAAGCAGGGATAACCACTATACCAGACAGGATTTGCTTGGATAACATTTATTAACGTCAGAGGTGCTCAAAAAGTCATGTACTAGACTCGTACTGACCACATACCCAACATCAGCGGTCGAAATAACCCAGGGTATGCCAGTGTATCATGCAGACATCTCTCATAAAACCATACTTGCCTACTACCGCTCGTCAGCCTGCAATGCAAATAGGTTTCACAACAACAATTTGAAATTTCTACAAAGTGCAAAGTAGAAGAAAGGCGTCAAATAATGTGCCGGCAAATGCAACCTGTTGTTGGGAAAGAGCGATACAAACCCCGCAAGTATTTACTAATACAATGCCCAAGATCACACCACCCAGCTGGATCTCCTTTAAGCCATCAGAGGTATAACAGAAATGAAAACCAAGTTAAGCACAAGATTTAAGGCTTTTGCCTTGTTTTTCTAATAGCTATTCCAAACCATATAGTCTGTCCCATCCTTGTCAGTGTAACTTAGGGTCTTGTGTAGAAATGATGACAAACTATGCCTGGAAATTAGCCCTTGCCCCCTTAGTGAGTAGTGTACATCTCAGCTAGTTCAAGTATGCAAAACAGGTATCTTGTCTAAGGCAACTTGCCCAGACTTCTGGAAGAGTCAGCACAGAGAAACAGGCAATGCCTAGAAGGAATTAATCACACCCTAAGTTAGATGGGATGAGTTTTCTATTCCTCTCTATTGGCTGTATAGAAATATATAGGATGACTGACTTCAGAGGTGACACCAACACTTGGGCAGACAAAATCCATTAGGTAGACTCCAACTTCTCTGCTGCTGCTGCGGATAACACAGACATAAACCCACTCCCACAGCACGCACAGACCCGGGAAAGGACAAGGAAACAGGTCATGATCCTTTCACACACAACGTGTCGAAGGGAAGGTGATCGTCCACATAAAAGGCTGGACTAAATAAAACAATAAAATTCAATGCCATGGAAAATGAGACACAGGCTGCAGAATTAATTCAGTCTCGTTGGAGAATTGACTCAGTCTATACAATACTGGTGCCTCACACAGTATCCCAAATCTGCTTCTCAGTGACACTGCCTTTTTAGTGCCGTCTGTAAGCCATATATATATTTATCTCATATATTTCAACAGCACAAAACTTGGAAACCTGCTTAGAAAGGCCTGATTGGATCTATATATACACAGGTCCGGTGACACAGTCCCTTGCATATGAGGGATGGTAACACTTTTCAGCCAAAAGGCTAGAAAAGTGGGTAAAACCCAAGCAAGCATACTACTTCTTTTCAAGTAGACCAAAGAGCTGGCTCCATCTCACAAAGACAGATTACTCCGAATTTCAGCAATAAATTTAGCTCAGCAGTGAGATTTCCGTCTTTTGGCCACCACAGTATAAATGACGGTATTTTAGTGGTTTCATAAAACCTTTGAAAGTAATAAATAAATATTAGATATGAAATCGAAGAATGTGTCTCCTTTGCCACAATTTATTTTGATTTTCTCTGTAGCTGACAAAATCATCTTCTGAAAAACATTGCGTTGAAAGAATAAATTTCTCTGGTACTTACATTTGTTAAAAGAACACTCAAAAAGAGCAAATTATAACATGGACTACAGAAAAATAGATATGGATAATGTATTCAGACCTAGCTAGTGTTTTTGCAGGTAACCACAGGAAAAAAATCAGGGAACGTGAGTCATCTTGGTAACACATCCTGCTGATATTATATACACCATTTAGTCAGGGAGGCCTCTGATTGAGACTCAATCCTCCTTGGAGTTGTGACTCAGGGAAGTGTTCTCCACATTTCCTTCAGGATTAGCCTGACCTAGTTTTACACTGCATTGTAGGAAACCAGGAAAAGACAACCAGCTGCTTGCCCTAGGTGAGGGACAGCAGTCAACAGCTGGAGGGGCTCAGCTGCTTGTGATGATCTGGCCACAGATACAAAGAACCTTTTGTTGTCTAAAAAAGCAACTGATTCCTCCAGTTCTGCTGGACTTTTTTTGTTTCAGTCATCGATAGCTCTCAGTGCTTCTCTGGGCTCAGAACATGTCATAACGTACTCACCATCATCTGCTGAACATGAAATATTTCGGCTCCAGTGGCAGAGAGGCGGTTTGGAAATGAAATATCAAGAAAAGCTCCAGGGAGAGTGCTTGGTCCAGCATTGTAAACCTGTAAGACAAAGATGCATATAAATGTATTAAAAATAAATAAAAATAAAATTACATATATGACTGCTCATAAATGGGAAACTGCTGTAGAACCAGAGCTTGGAATATACGCAATTTTTGAAAAAAATCAAATACTATGCAAGTTTTTCAATGCCTTCAGACTAAGACTTCTTTTGTCAGTATCAGGATGAAGTTAAAGGGTTGGCTTATCTAACTGCCTTTAGGCACAGCTCATATATCAAGCGAGAAGCAGTTTTGCAGGATAATTACCGGCCATCAATACAAATATCATGAGACTTCTACCTTATCTACAGAGACATTGCTAGTACTCTTTGAATGTTTTGGTAACACCATCCGGAAGACTGTAAGAAATGTTGCTGTCTCAGTTAATATTCTCATTTCCATCTGGTAACCACTGCCTCATATTCTGCATATGTTTTCTTTATGGAGGAGAAGCCAAAGTAAAGATGATTGTGACTACCGGACTGCAGGTTTGCTGAGTGAGTTGCCAAGAAATGCAGGAGAACAACTTCCATTCAAGTTCTGGGGTTTCCAATGAAATGAAACTCTTTGTGGAAAACACTGGCTTTCTATCAACCCCCCCCACAAATTTTGAACACAAACAAAGAATTTCCAGTCCCCCACTGAAACATATCCAGTTTAAATTCCAAAATTTGTGGGTTTTTGCTGAAAAGAAACAATCCATGGAAAAATTTCAATGAAAGTAAGTTCTCATGTCTATCTACATTTTTTTTTGTTAGGAAAAATGTTTCCTGGCTGCTTCTAACACATATGTAAGTGCATACAGTAAAAACATTAGGCCCATTAGAATATTTATCCGCACTGAGACAGTACTGTCAAAAGACGTAGCAATCAATTGTTTATTCTGTAAAGTACAACTATTAAAACCAACAGGTTTTCATTCTTCAAACACTGTTCATATTTGAAGAAATGCCTGACAGATAAAGAGAATCGGTTCACAATGTCAAATCCCTACCAAAAGCCTGAGGCTCCAGGCAGGGGGAGAAATCCCACTAAAAGGGAGCATGATAAATGCTGCATGAAATACAAACATAATGTTTCATGTTAGACACTTAAAAAACCTTGATTATCTCACTGAGATCAGATACGAGTTAATGCAGAAAAGGCATTTTCATTGCACATCTTGTTACCCCCCAAAAATGATGCATAGATACGTTTCCTTATTAACATTGGACAGAGTATAGATTTTCACATCTAAAAACCGCAGTAAAGCCCCGTATTTTTGTAAATCATCTCTTATTCTTGTTTAAGAAACTATTACTTTTCTCCATCTGGAGAAGTTTAATAAATGGCAGGCAAATCATTAAAAACAATTAAGCAAACAGTAACACAAACCATGCTTTGCCCATTACGAAACTCTACCCTTTCTCTCTGACACACACAGTTATGAGGTTTACCACATTACTGGAGAGCAGACCTGTGACTTGTTACAGTATAATTCCCTACTTCTATATGGAAAAAAAAAATTACTAACATTACAGCTTTTAAGTGTGTGCCTGAGATACAGCATTCTGCGGCAGGACAAATAGTGGCTCTGCCAGTATCTAGATTCTCTCTGCCTTACCTGTTATCACTTTGTTTTATTGAAAATCTTAATCTAGTTAAAGCATCAGTACATCTGTTCTTTATCTGTTTTTAACCAATAACTGGCTAAGAGGGGGAGAGAGAGGGGAAGACCTATAAACCCTCAAGAATGAAATCAGAATCACAAGAATTAATAGCCTGGTTCACAAAAGCTTTAATGTCCTGAAATCCTGCTTTCACTCCTTTTCAGTAAATAGCTAAGGGCACTGCATGACAGTGGGGGCTTAATTGCTCTGGACCACAGTCTGTCCACGGAGGAAGACATGTGTTACTCATTATGAGCTGAGTGGCATTCATGCCTAGGAGAACAGAAAGGGGAAAAAAGGCGAAAGACTATTTTTCACAATAAATGACTCCCCCACCTCTGCATGATTTATCATTCCCTAGTTCCATCTAGTGGTCAAAAAGGATTTGAAGTGCTTGTAATAAGATACAGCCACACAAGTTCCTTTCCGCTGCACCACAAGAGTTTGTTATAATAAATCATCCATATATTTCGCCACGTCAGGAACCCATCTAACTGCCATGTGAAGTGTAATCTTTTGATAATTCTTGAATAACAGTGAGATGTTATAAGACATTTAATGGAACCTTCTCACAACTGTGTTTTTAGTGTCATAGTCTCTTCCCTGTGCTGTACTCTTACCAGTAGCGCTATAAATGTTTTCATACCACAGACATTTAGCAAGTCAGAATCCCGTGCCCAGGTACATGTTTGTTCTCATGGATAAAGGCTGCCCACTTCTCTGCTCAATGACCACACCATTAAAAAGAATTACGCCTCCCTTTTGAACCTGCAACTGCATCCAAGATGTGGCACTCAAGTAACTAGAGCTCTTTACTCAGCTCATGATGAAAGGTAAGAAAGAAACAAATGGTAGCAGCCTCATTCCTATGGAAGTCAGATGCCCTATTTGCAATTCTTGTTATAATATGTTCAGATAAGGAAATATGCCATCCATGCACGCTGTAAATATGTCATCCAATCAAGCATGCCTACTGTGGTTCACAGACATCCACCAAAGCCCATAACACACTCGGAATAAAAGAGATACAAAACCAGAATGTGCTGTCAAGCAGGGAAGCAGTCAAAATAGGGATCAGTTTTACCTGCAGTGTGAAGTTGAGAGACTGGAAAAGGCATTCATGGTTTTCCAACTGAACGAAGTTGGATGCTTCCACAGAATCACCGTAGAAAAAGGAAGTAGGGAAGACTTCTCTGAAAGATCAAGACACAAATTTAGTAAACTGTGTTTGTCACCAAAATTAAATGTATTTGTGGCAAACTGAATTGCACCCCTTGCTTTCTGGTCACGTGAAATTCTATGGGACCATTTTAAATTAATCTATTATTTGTGATTGGATTTCCTCTTGACAATGCTACGCTACAGAAGCAGCATGTCAACTGACCCGGATTAATGTCCCATCATTGAAGCAGACTTCTTTTGATTACTTCTTTCTTTTTCTCCTTTCCTATCACAAAACCTCTTCTCCAGGACCCCCTGCCATGGATGATTTGTGCAAGTCCTATAGCTTGTGTAACACAGGAAATCATTGCACTACCAAGTTAATCTGAAGAAACAATTACTAATAGCAATACTTTCAGCTACATATTCACTAAAGTAACATTTCAATTTTATCTACCATTTACATAGCATTGAGGAATAAACACTTCATTAATTATCTGAGTTTCACTACGTTTATGATTAGCAGATGGTTAAAGGGAAGAGTAGAGGGGGATATATGTAACTTGCTTTCAACTACAGTGGCACAGGCCAAGTTTCCTCAACTACTCTTATCATCATTTCACAAAGTAAAATACAGTAGGGTTTTCTCAGAAAAGACTTGGAAGCACAGCACAGTACCTGGGAATTCTGCAGAAGAGGACTAGGATTGCTTTAAGCATCCTTTGTGCCTCCTACTACTCTCATGCTGCTCTACTGCCTGGAAAGGGTCCTGTATAATTTCAGACAAATCTTGGTGAGGGATTGCCTAAAAATCTGCTTTCTTCCCAAGCTGTCCTTTTGGGTCCGAGTTTTTTGCGATAGGAGTTGAAGACTGTTTGGGTACATTTCTTTTTTTCCTGCCTGCCTCCTGTGCCAAGGATTGCTGGGGAAAACAGCAAGAGACAGATTTACTCCTCCCATTTACGGCGTTGTGCCAGAAGGCTCCTCCCAAACATGGTACAAGCCCTTCCGGGCTATTTATGACCAGGGATGAAGTTTGCTCTCAGACTCAAATGCAGGATAGCTAATAAAAATAAGCTTTAAAAAAACAGTGTCCAAAAAAGAGTATTACTAATATTACCATGCCTGGGAATGTTGTGTCCTCCAATAAACCCAACTTTTCCCTGGTAGCTGGACATTTCTGTGAACTTGAATTAACTAAGCCTTTTCTATGAGAAAGAAAAAAAACAATCCACACAGTCTGTTGGGTGGGGCTTATAAATTCAGACACCTTGTGCTTTAAAAAAAATCGAACAAAAAAAGAGCCAAATTTTTATATTTTTTTTGGCATACATTATGCTGTAGGTGACAGAGATCTAAAGGCACAGATGAAAGCATTTGTATCTGCAAAGCTGTACAAAAACGGATCTGTATCAAAGCACCAAGAAGCAAGGGATACAGAGTTAAATTTCTACACAATCTGTAAAAATGTATTCAAAAACCCAATGCATTCAAAACACAAAGTATTTGAAAACTTCCTGAACACTCTGCTGAGACTGTACTCTCAGTATAGAGGAAATTTTTGTCCTTGCTAGTAATCTTGTGAGGTCTGACAGCGCTCTTCACTCCTCTGAGCAGGCTCAAGCCATTCTGACTACTGCGGCAGTCATTAAGGGATTTTACCTCTGTGCAACAAGAGGGGAAATCAGCTTTATATGGTAAAACCCAGACTAGGCCATGACTCTGAGTTTACGCAGCTTTTCAGCCAAATCACACATGAGTGCAGGTAACTGTGCCTACACATGCAGAACCCTGGTCAAGGGGATTTTTGACTTCTACCAATGCCACCCTGCACTGGTCATTTAGACAACAGGTATTCCCTGGGGGCTGCTATAAATGGTGGCTAGAACAGACACTGACCTCTTGGGGACACTGCTGACGAGTCTTTGCTTCCTCAGTTTAGGAATGAATGTCAGCTTTCTCAGACTACATGGATGCTAATTCACCTCCAGGGACCAGGTCCCCCAGTTCCAGCTCCAGCACTGTCTACGCTAGAGGATGGTCTGTTTGTTGGGACTGACCGCAAATCTTTCATTCTAGATTGTAATGCAGAAAGTGGAAGGGAAGACCCCAAAGCACAAAGGCAGGAACTCGCATGTGGGCCGTCCCGGGGAGAGGACAATGGCTATGTGTTCTACAAGTGTTTCAGTCAAAGCGTGAGTGATGTTCCTCAGTTGGTAATCAGACACCTCGTAGGCTAGGGAGCAGAGGGAATGGGAAAATGAACAGAAGCAGAAGCTGTGAAATTAAACAGAAAGGCGAACAGCTAGACTCCACCAAGCTCCTTAAAATCCCAGAACATTTGACCTTAACCTTTGGCCTGGTGATTCTCAACCATATCTTTAAACAGATGCCTTAAGGAACAAGACGTGATTTACTTGTTCTCTTTTTATTTTATTTTAAGGTCTATCATATCTACAGAATCACATGAATTCAAATATGATCACTAAAATGCCTACTATAAACGTGATGGTAACTAACTAGCATTAGCTAGAAAGGAGTGAGAAAGAGGTACAGCATTGGAATGAAAGGCATGACAAATAAAATTCCCAGATAATGAATGAGGTTGTCTGTATTTCCAGAGTCTGGGAAACAGGGAAAAATCAACAGTCTGACTACATGTAAACAAAGAGAAGAGAAGAATTCAGTTTTTCACCAGAGAGACTCAGAAGTTATTGTTAGGATTATTATTATTATTTTTGTTGTTTTCATTTGGTGACTGGTACTTACCCATTGATAGATGAGTCCACTTCATGCATCAGGGGCACCGACAGGCTTAGAGTATTATCATGCAAAGAATCAGTGCGTTCTAGGTTTCCACTGTGCCAGAAAGTAAAAATAAACATGCTATAAACTGACAGCCTTTGCAATATATCACACAGTTTCACAGCTACCATCTCTCTGCCTTGTACTCCGAGCCCCTCTATTTGAGTGATGTCAGTTCTCCTCAAGAAGCCTCTTCAAGATGAAGAGCTACATTTGTTCACCCACCCTGGAGAGGACACGCACATCATGCACGTCCTTTGCAGGTGCTCCTTGCGGCTGTGACATGATTAGGCTCAGACCAAAAAACCTACCTTGTAGCCAGGTGTGAATTCAAACGGCAGGGAGAAACTACAGCCATCACACACCGTGGAGAGAAACAAGGATATTCAGACTCCAGTGCAAGGGTTCATTTTCTCCCAGCCTGACTGTAGGTCAGTTTGGGAGGGATGCACACACCCCCCAGAGAGTCTTGACTCAGTAAACGAGACTGCGCTTTCATTGTACCTGCGTCGTACCACAGCACCAATCTGGTGCCACCGCAAGCAGGTTTTTGGGCGAGACCCTCATCCTGGACAGGCCATAACCACATAACCTCTGAGCAGTTCCAGCTCCACTGGCTGTACTCGGCTGCAAAAATGAAAGCCCTTCTACTTTACGTTTTCAAAGGCAGTTGCCTCAACTAGTCAAAAGCATAAGGAGGAACGGGAAAAGTGAGCAATCATCCCTCATTTGAGTCAGTTTGTTTCAGTGTGAACATTTCTGTATGAAGTCTGGGAAAGGTTCCTGAAATATATGTCCAACAGGCAAACTTCTAATTATTCTGATGGTGAGTCTGCTTGGTGGGTGACAGCTCTGAAGAACAATCTTGAAAGCTGTGTTACATATATTTCCAATTTCTTCAGCAGTGAATCTGGAATCACTTTTCCCTTGCAATTCATTGGATTTACTCATAAATCAAATCGGCGAAACAGAAGATATGACCCTATTTATTTGAGGACAGTATCACTGAGGCAACAGCAGGCAGTAACATCCCAACTGATACCATGCAGATGATGAGTTGCTCAGATTACAAAAACCAGAGCCTGCTGGCTACGTATCTGCATAGATACAGCTCAGCTTTCTCCAACTGGCACATTGGCCATGTCTGCTAATAGAACTATGGCCCAGATGGAAAAACCCACAAATTTTCAGTCCCAGCAAGAAAAGGTCTAATAAAAGTTTTTCCTTTGAACAGGCTCAGAGAAGAGGCCAAAATGGAGACATCTCTCATCCAACACAAACAACAAGATACCATGGTGGCAAGCAGAATAAGCAAGCAGAATTCCACACAGGGTTCATAGGTATGTGCTTATCTGTTTCAAATGGAGTAAAAGTACTGTCAGAAAAGGAGAATATAGCTCATTGAATCTAGCTCTAGAAAAACAGTTCACATCAGGAAGCACAGAAAAGGGTTTGGGGTTTTTTTAAACAAAAAGAGTAAAAGTAATTTTTTGTCCTTTCTTCAACTGATCTCTGTCACTACTGAAGGAGCCTCTCATTACAGATGCTACTGCCAAATTTTCAGCTTCAAGGGACAGGCTTAAGTAGCCACTTAAAGGGCGATACTTGCTTTCCCACGACAGCATGGCATAGCTTCTCTGCACCCAGCCATTTCTGCCCGACTAGCTCCCGTTTTGTGTGGAAACAACATGCCCGCTCACTGCAGTCTGGCCACAGCACAGACACTTCCCCTCCACATCCTTATCACCGACTTTACCCCAGGGCTCCCTGCAACTCTTGTGGCAGAAAGATTATATTACACTTCTTTGACAGTGAGGGAATTGAGCAATTTGCCCAAAGTCACAGAGAAAATGAGGGTAATCAGCACTGGGACCTGCTCTGTTGTCTTTGGAGGCTCAGCTCAGTCCTTCAAAACACAACTGTCCTCCTGTCCATCCTTGTGAAATGAGAAACTTTCTCTTAACCTCTCTGAGCATTCACACTATGTGTACAAACTGCTATTTATTTCTTTACTCCATCTAAAGGCACTTAACTAAACTTCTCACTGGTAGGGCACAGAAATCTGAGGAGTAAGGTTATAGAGGAAAGCTCTGTGTTATCCAAGGCAGGGAAATGAGAGGTACAATCTGGGAAACACTGGCTGGGCAAATTAAAAGCAGTGCTGACCCATCTTTGCACCATCTGGTATTCACCAAGCACATCCTGATGCATCTCCCTGACCTGGAAGCATCACGGGGTCATCTGAATACACAATGACTTTCTCCTCATGCAGCGTAAAACTTCTTTAACATGCAAGACAAGGTCTTGCCCCTCTGATGCAAAGTCTCACTTTCAGTGTTTCATCCCATGCTGCGGGATCTTGTTCCCACCTACAGCTGTTACTGCAGGGGAGGGCTATGGCATATGAGAGCAGCCACCCAGCAACTGCTACACCCCCAGCACATCAGAGCAGTTGCTCATGGCCCAGGTTAATGCAGCTGTGCTACCGTCAGTTCCCACACACACCCCGACAGTGCCTGTGACTGAATCACCCATGGAGTCTGCTTCTTTGTGGCACATCATCTCAGGAGGCACAGAGCATGTGTCACACCTTTTATTCTGCCTGAGCTAAAATCCCTATGGAAGCATACTTGGCATCACCCTACTTCAATGCCTGCTCTGAGTGCCCCTGGGGAAGTACCCCATTCAGCTGTTTCACGCAGTCTGTCTTAGCTTGCTGAAGATCCAGAGGAGGAAAAAAAATAGAGATGCAACTTTGGAAACTGTCAGTGAGATCCCTGACCATCTGATGAAAGCACTTCTCTCTTTTGGTTTGCATCCAGGCATGCTTATTTCATTCAAATGCTGGAACAAATGGGTCTTCCTCGTGCTGATGGTCAATCGCAGCTGAGCTGATCTTGATACGGGGCCCAAAGGGATGGGCACAGAAACACAAGGGCCTTCCGACTGAGAGAACACAAAATGCTCCTTCAGAATTGCAACTGTCTCGCAAAGAAAGCCTAAGTATGATCTCACCTCATTCTTCAGGAAGCTGCATCACATGGCTTCTCTGTTATCAAAATACATGCATTTAGCCCTAGTAATTTAACCTTATTTACCATATACACAAGTGTCTACAATTAATATCACACCACTGTCAAGCATATGCAATGCACACTTCATGCAACAAGGAGCATCCAAGTGATCGAGATACACAAAGGTTCCCTTACCTTTGGGCGGTGACAAGGAAGGTAAGCGTTTCTTCCTGCCCAGACAAATGGCTTGTGTCAAAGATCACACTGAACTCATACTGCACAAAGAAAAAGTGGTATTTAGAGACACTCTATATTGTTTCAAATGTATTTATGCTGAAACTTCACGTATATTTTACCGACCTAGCTGTACAAAAGCAGTGTATTTTGATATATGTGAGAGAGCCTCCTCTAATGTAGAGCAGCTTTTAAATCTTTGCAATTGTGTCTCTGTTCAAATAGTAGAGAGTTCGATTTTTCCCTCATTGTGAAAAGGCCTTTACTGGAATTGCCACTGAACGATATTTCTTAAGGAGATCTTCTGCCAGGGAACGAGCCTTCCCGTATAAGGGGATCACCCCCTGAAACTACCTCGGCACCAATCTGTGTGTTACTTGCTGGTGAAGAGATCTTTCAGGCAAACAAAAATCACGCCATAGGCCTGCGCAGAGGCTTGGAGCAACCAGCACAAGCTAACGCAGCATCCAGGCCACCCATCACAACGGATAAAACCAGGTGCGACTTTTGAAGAGAATCTACTTTGATGACCACCGTAGCACTACATTAGCCTTTCCACGCAACAATGTTTCTACCAAACTCCCAAACAGGTTTTGGCCAAGTGAAACATTTTCCAAATTCACACTAATTGCAAGGGCTTGCTGAAAAAAACCTGAAGATAACCCAACTATGTCATTCTGAATCAGAACACTGAAATTCTTACATTCCAGATAATATTTTGCTACTGTGTCTATTTTTTCTATTCTATATAAAATCTTTTTACATGTTTCAGATGAGCACATTACAGTCAATAGAACACATCAAAGAAAAAATTTCACATCAGGTCAAAGGATATGTCAGTTCAAATGGAAAGGATTCGGTTTTGAAATTTAAATACTCTGAAAAATTTCAGCCTCATTTTGTTCAGGTCATCCTGAACTTCTTCCTCATCTTCTCAGCTTTCTGGGTTGGTCATTTGTGCCGTTCGGTTTAGTGACAGAAAGAACCCAGTTGGATTTCTAAACATCATGAGAGAGTTCATCTTCTGTTACCAAACAAAACCCTCTTTAAAAGCTACCAGGAGACCATAACATGAAGAAGCCATTAAGATATTTTCCTTGCAATTTGTACAAATTCAGTTGCACTTTAAGGTGAGAGAAGATAAAAAGAAAAACGGAATAAGGCAGAATAAATAAGACAGAGAGTCCTTTTCTAATTTTCTGCAGAGGAAACGTGTAAGTTTTTCACAGCTGCAACTCTTGTCTCATTTTTCAAGAGCATCGTATCGCAGTGCAGAGGGTGCTGTCACTGGCTCTATCTGGTGGGAAAGAGGACAGCTACCGTCCGTGACTGTGAAAGGCTTGGATGTGTGGGTTAGAAAGCTGCAGAAAGTATCGGTCACAGAATTAACAGAGCAGTGGCCCTTCCAGTCACTCCTTGTAGACAAAGACGTGAACGGACCATCACTCTCCAAATGCAAATATCACAACATTACCCTAGATTTTGATCTCATGAAAGGAAATCCCACGCTGCACTTGAGGAAGTCGGACTCCAGTAATTCACAGGCAATGGCCAGCTCCTCCTGTAAGAAAATAAAAAAGACCAAAAGATGATAGATTTGGGGAGAAAGAGGATTACTAAGATACTATTGTGACAAAGTATTGTAGAAAACTAAACATTTCCCACCAGAGCACTGTTATTCCCAGAAAACTAATACTCACCGAATAAGGAAAAGTGCAGTGTTGCACTTCCTTACTCCACCTCAGTCAGAGCAGCACTGGGAATAAGACAACAAACCGAACATTGCTCCGAGAGACAGACCATGGTGAAATACTGCATGACCAAACGCATTAGAGTCAGGGGATCAGCCCAAGTTCTTGGATAACTCAGACCATCAGTTGTTCCCTCTGTTTATTAAAAGACAGATTTCAAGTGGTCCAGAATACAGGTTCCCCAAGGTAGTTTTTCCAGGTACCAGTACCAAAGAAAAAGAACCGAGTTGGGTAACAGTGACCAAACCATGCCACGCACAGATGTTGGAGAAAACGTTGACCTCATCCTGGTCTCGTTCACTTCCCTGATCTCTTTCTCTGGTCCACAGGACGAGCCATGTGGGCATGGATACCAACTTTCTTTAGCAATACAATGGTGGCACAGATAAAGTACAGGGACGAGCCTCTCTTCATGCCTGACATTGACAGACTACCAACACTGTCAATAACACAAATGAAAAAGGTTAGAGCAGTCCTATCCTGCTTGACTGGTGAGTCTGCTACAACAGAAATACTTCTGTTGAATCAAGACTGCTTCATTACTCCACAAAACAAGTGTCTAGCTCCAGGTTAGCACGTTCTCATCTCCAGATTATCAGGGAACAGTTTTATGCTCTGTCACTGTGGACAAGTTCATGTCACTAAACTTTAAGAGTGGGATTCAGCTCTGGAATCTGATATGGACTTTTAGGTGCCTACACAGCCAGTGTTTGCGACGTGATCTAGGTGTCAGCGTTCACATCGTAGTCAATGGATGTAGATACCAGTTCAGCAGACCAAATGCAGATGTTTACTCTAAACTGGGCTGAATACCTCTCTAGGCCCTAGTATTGACTAGATCATCACTGGAGCTATGGTATTGGTGTTCTGCAGCTACAAGATGAATGCCTAAATTTAGACACCTGAATCCAGATATTAACTCTATTCTAGATATGTAGCTGAGAATCTCTTAACTATAGAACATGTGATTTATTTGACCTATTTGCAGTATCTACAGCAGTTTGCGAAGCCCGGGCTGTCTCCTTACGCACATTTCCCAAATCACTTCAAATATGAGTTCTGCTTTAAACATGCACATAAAATTAAGCATTTACATGAGGACCATTTTCAGTTGGAACAAGCACATGGGGAAGCAGCTTCCCGAACCATGGACTCAGGCTACAAGCATCTCCAGGAAATGCCTCTCCGTCTTTCACATTCTGAGCCAGACGTTACTATTATCCTAATTATGAGTCTGACAGCATTCAGATTCTTGATCTTGTAACTGCTTCCTGTGATAGCTGAAAGACAAGGTCTCTATCTTCAGAATCATGGTTCAAATCAGGGCACACATCTACAGAAAAGTATAGTCCTAATGCTACCTTTCTTCTGTGACTCAGAGAGTATTTCACTGGTTTCATATGCAAAGAAAATAATGTAAGGAGGAAATCCATGCATGCTTGGAGATGCCTGATGGCATGCTATTACTCCAGTACTACTTATATGCCAGGGCAGTGGCCTCCACATTCAGCTTCTTTATGGATTTGCTTCAGTGGGCTTCTATTTCCAGAAATCGGAAGATGACCCTGCCCAGTAAATCAAATATCTAGCTTCAGTCTGAAAGCTGCCATCCTCATATGCTGTGTTAGATTTTGTCCTCCATTTAACACAAAACAGCAGAGCAAGTGCTTCCCCCTTCACTTGCCTTTTCCTCTCGGCAATCTGAGAGGTTCTCCAGTTTTACGTGAGTGATCAAGCGAACACAAACTCTGAGCAGCTGCACAACCAAATGAAAAATTTCACAGCTCTTTCCTCTGGGAACATTCTTGGTTCTGTGTTGTTCAAATGTTCCTTGCTGTCTAACTGTGGCAACCTACGAACTCTTTCATCAATTCCCAGCCTGCCTTCATTCAAGAGGGTTTCTGTTTACATAGCTGTCTGATGGTGACAGTGGCCAGACAGACCCAAGAGGCTGCCTCCTCTCCTCAAGGCTGTATCTCTTCAGACACATTGAAATACACGATAACAGAAAGAACTCTCATCTTGATCATGGAAGAAGTGCAGTACTTCTTCATTTTGCACGTTGGTGGCTGCCTGCTTTTGCAGCCCTGACAGCAGGTGGACAGATGCCAGTTGCTTTATAATGGCCTGCTAATGAAATGACAGATAACGTTGCATTGGCTGGTTTTGCTGTTGTTGCTTGCAACAGCTTAATGGATGCAGTAAGACTGACTTGAACAACTTTCTGGCTTCATTAGCATACCATCCAGCTTAATGACTAATACTAATACAATATAACTGAAGTTCAGACTTGACATTAGGAAAAGGTTCTTGACTGAGAGGGTGATCGGTCACTGGAACAGGCTCCCCAGGGAAGCAGCCAGACCTGTGAAGAGTTCAAGGAGCATCTGGATGATGCTCTGAGTCATGTGATTTAGTTTTAGGCAGTCCTGTGAGTAGCAAGGAGTTGGACTCGATGATCCTTATGGGTCCCTTCCAACTTGAGATATTCTATTATTCCATTAATGCTGCAAAGTCAAACTACACAGGCTACCCAGAAAATCTTTCCCATGGACCCCTTGCTTTGCTCTGTGATTAGGATGGAGAAGCTCAGCTAACGAGTAAACATTTTGTTTTTCCTTCACTGCTCACTGTCTGGCTTCAGACTTTACTTGCAGTGCACTGTTTTGGAGAGAGAAAAAATTGTTTCTTTATGGGGTTACCTATGGTGTTCAGCTCTGTAACATGTGGGCACTCTGTAAGGACTAAATAAATTCAATTTTTACACTACTCCAGCAAGCTGAAGGGTTGGTGCTGTCTTATCTAACAAATAGGGAATGGAAACAGCGGAACTCAGGCCGTACAGAAATTTTGGATGCCATTTCTCACTGATGTTAGGTAATGCTTTCAGTGCGCAGTGCTTCTCTATGACAATATAACCCAGCTGAGAACCCAGCTTACTGCGTGAGTTTCCATAGCAGTTTCTAGTTTGCTTAGAAAACATAGCCAAAGGGGTTGGAAGTTTCCTTTCCAATGAGACAGTGTGAAGCTTTATCTGGAAAACTTTTGTTTTCTTTCTGAAACATTTAACAGCATTTCATATTCTTAGGAGAGTCAATCAGATAAATAGCGAGCTAATTAGCCAAATAGCTGTACTATTACTGCATAACGAATGCAGGACTGGGTATGAGAAACACGAAGCTCAGGTTGGCTCACAGTCTGTTTCTCAAAGGCCTTTATCATAGAAAAAAAAGTTCCTGATAATTATAACATGAGCAATGAAACAGTCAAGTTCTAACTCCATTACAAGGGCCACATGGGGAAGGAACAAAGCCTAAATTCTGCAGCACAATGCTGTCAAACACAATCCCTGGGGCATGTAATCGGGTGCATGAGCAGAGTTGTAACAAAATGGCTTTATTTTTGGACATAAGTGTTTTGAAGGGTAACTATTACACGTGGTTTCAACTAAAGAGCGCAGGAAGCTGACAACGATAATATTAATATAGCGTGTAGCAGCAGAAAACTGGGAACATTGCTATTTGCTAAATTTAAGGCTTGAGACGAGAAATTTCAGCAACGCTCATATTCTTCCCCATCTCTCTGCTGTTTCAGGTATTCAGCTGGTGCACCACGCTGTCTTCAGTGGGGGACACCAGCTGTCTCCTCCACCAGCACCTTTGGCCACTACCTGTCTCAGCAGAAGTGGGCAGGTGCTGAGCATGGGAGCTCTGAGTATACCTGACTACAGGCTGACAACATGCCATGTGCTCAGAGCAATGTCTCCTCCTGTTCTTGTCCCTAACACATACGCTGTGTGCAGGCAAATCCTTACTGCCCAAAGCAACACAGATACCTAACCAGAAGAAAGTAAGGTGCTCAGAGTAACTTGCTTCAGACAGATAGACAACCTAGGTCAAGCTGAATACTTCAAGCAACGCATTCATCTTCGTCTAGAAAGCATTCCACCGTGAGTAAAGCATTTTAACCACATAGATAGGATACTGGATTATGGGTCATTATCATAACACAGGAGCAGTACCCTTTCGCTGGCTTCACCGAGCTGATTAACTGGGCATGTAACACATGGAACTACCCCAGATTTTGCTCTTTTCCAGAGATCGTAACTGGACTGCAGGAGAACCACACATTTTTCAGGTCACGTAAGGTAGGTTACCACTAGGAAAACAGCTTGGCAGCATTAGAACAGGTCATACCAAATCAGTCTTTCACTCCATGTATTTTGGCATTTAAAAAGCCTGTCTTCCATTAATAGTATTTGATAGGCCTGATGTTCTCATGGTACAAAGGTGGGACCAATGCCGGCTAGAGCACAAGACCAGATTACTGTAGGAATGACCCTGGAAAATGTCCCTTATTAGAACCAAACCCTGCTCAAAGACAGCTGTTGTTTGTCCCCCTGCCTCCTGAAACAAATATTTTTAGAAGATTTCTCAAATATTCTTTACTTTGACCTTGAAGAGTTTTTTTCAACTTTGTTAGCCACCAAATCTAAGACTTAAGACGAAGGAAAACAGAATGCCCTAAGAAAAAAGTTGAGAGAACTGCTGGTGGAAGAAAGGTTGCCTGGCTCTGAATAAAACACAGGCACAGGTCAGAGACTCTGTCTCTGCGAAGAGTTTTCCTGTTGACCCATCAATGCTCCTAACTGAGCTTCCTCTTCCTGAATGTGGATGATCAAAAACGGCCACCATATGTGAAATGGCACAGCCCAAAGAAGGATATTGAAACTTCCTCAGCTTTACCTTGACTAAATGTTTTCAAATCAGATTGCATATGGGTTTTTCCCAAGGGAGTCTCACATAGCTTGTATGTGATGACCAGCCAATATGCCATCACCCTTCTCTGCCTCATTTCTGTCCCATCAAAATCATAACGTCATCAGCACGCTTCCTCAACTCGCTCCCATCCCTCATCCCCGTTCATGACTGGTTGCAAGCTTCTTGCCTCAAGCATCTCCTTAAGTAATCTCCCCCAGCCCATTAACTCCTCTTCAACAAGTACCAGGCTTTTATGTATCTGAAAATTCTTCTACCAAATTGTGACTATCAGCAAAAGCAAACTAATACAGAAGTATAGGTCACTTGTTTTATTTTGCACTCACCAGGGCTCTCACAGAGAAGGTGTAAATTCAACTGTCCTAACACTCACTTATGGCCTGCCAGCTCTCTGCTTTTGTAAGCACACAAGCTACTAGTAGATACTACATCTGAAATGTCAACAGGGAGATGCAACAAAACAATACTAAACTTGCAAAATGATGTGCCGGATATGGCTCTAACTGACTTTTTAAAGAAAATCATACCAAGACAGTCAACAGAAAGTTATATTAATTTCTGAACTTCGGCTAAGTTCAGTACTGCTCTGAATACTGTTGATTATCTCTGCCAGAGTTGACTTCACTCTTTTAAACACTCTTCTGATTAGCTGTTATTTTTGAACGGATTAAAATCACTGATGAAAGGCACTAAAAATATCTTCACTGCAAAATTATTAAGACAATCTGCGCATTTTTTAAAGATTAAAAAAATCCCACCTTGTTAGAAAATGCATTTACCAGCAGTTTATATTTCTCTTTCCTTACCTGTACTCAGATTAAAGCTTTTCTATTGTCGTTTAGATGGAAAGAAGCCTCCCCTGCAAATCCTGGCTACTAGCACATATGCTCTGGAACAGAGGAGAAAATGTCCTGGAAGTCTTGATAATATGTTGGCAGAACACTCATGTTTTGAAGATGTTGAGAATTTATTTAACTTATTAGGTTTTTTGACACTGCTGCACATTTTCCAAAGGGTACAAAAGAAGGATGACAAGAGTGAATATTGAGGAACCCTGCACTTGTCGCCAGAGCACACACTCTTGTTCTTGCTTTTCTTGTTCTCTAACACCTGACTCTGAACTATCACACTTGACACCACAGGGGACCATGAAGAGTATCCTCATTCGAGACATCCTAAAGCAAACACGCTAAGAAAATACAACAAAGGAGGGCTACTTGCACTATCCACTTTACGCTATGCTAATTCTCAACAGTTAGATACTGTGCATTTACCTACTATATATTCTCCAGCATACAGACTTTGCAACTAGCTCTCCTCACTAGTTGTTTGGAAATGTAGGTTCTCTGACCTGCACCAAAGGTAGAGGCTTACATCAGGCATTGGAAAAAACCAGTTTTGTTAAATTTCTACAGTTTTTTTTATTCTTATCGTGGACCCTGACTTAAAGCACACACACCTCAGTAATTCCAGTTTGTGCTTTTGGTGAAGAAGGACACTTTCCCAAATGAGAGTTTAGATGAACACCTGGATGTTTTGTTCCACCCAACAGGACACTTCTACAGACTTGCACTGCATTTTAAAAGCTGCTTACTTTTGGGAGACATCACTGAACATACGTCTGCTCACAGCTGGTACTCTGCTTCCTACACACTTAGCTAGCAAAGCTGGGTAGCACAAACACCTCCCACGTCACGAACCTAAAATAAAGGCTCACCTCTTCAGTGATGTCTGAGGTGGCTTCTTCAAATCACTCTTCATAATCTCAGTCTAAGCCCTTCAGTGCTACTATCAATAACTTGTGGGCTTCCCTAGGGTTTTGAGAGCATAATTTTTGTTTTGCTCCTACCGTTATCTCTGCCTGTCTCACAATCCTCTTAATGCCTTCACTGAAGCTTCGAGGAAATGAAGATTTTTCAATTCATTTAATAGTCTCCCCCTAAGCATACTGATGTACTTGCTTTCCACAGCAGATGAGGTCACCAAAGAATGTGGGTTGCCATTTCCCACATGTACAGAGCAATTCAGGACGCCTGAGCTCCTGAAAGCTTGGGGATTTTTTTCAAATAAAAAGACTGGCTTAGGCTGTTTCCCTCTGACTGAGAGCAAGTGCAGCTCAGAGTAATTTAATCTTAGAGGCCCCTTCTTGTGCATACAACAGCTCAGTTTTTTGAACACAAAATTCCACAGATATCATGCTTTCCTCCAAAATGGGGCTTCGCTGGGTGTTTTAAAACTGCAAGAACACAAAGAGGATCAGTGCTATTACTGACCAGGAACTCTTCCCAGCACTGTACAACTCCAGCAAAAATCATCTGAAATGACTGAAACGGTGGGTCTCATCTGCCTCAGATACCTCTTAAAAGTTGCTCTGATCATCACCCTGAAAGCCCTTTGGGCCCCTGTTTTATTTGTACAACTAGGAGTCTGATGCCTGCTTTGCCTCTGTCAGCAGGAGACTCTGTTTGCCGAGCAGACAGTTCATATTTCCTCTGTGTTTCTGGGCTGGACCCTGCCAGGCACAGCCCTTCCCCCGTCAGCCCACAGACAACGCCAAAGGTATCAGCAATTCAATCATGTCTGGAAACATCAGTATCTCACGAACCAAGCCAGCAGTTTGGGGGTTTGATTTTCCTTTTTCTGCTCATCTGTTTCAGGAGTTACAAACGTACAGAGCATTCAAACACCCCCTGCCATCGACGCCCAGCTCCCAACGCTGCACAAACCGCGGGTGAGACAGAGAAGGTGCAGGGAAAGCTGTGCGTGGCGGTGGGATGCTTTGCTTCCCTGAGGCCAGCCTCCCAGGTGATGGTGGTGGCACTGGGCCCACCTGGGAAGGCTACGGGCCCTCTCATGACCTGTGAGTATGCAGTGTGGCCTGGGGGAAAAAAACAAAACCAAAAACTCTATTACTGGTCATAGCTTTGAAGACGGACTGCAACAGTCTGGCACAGGTGGCCATCAGCTTTAAAGGCAAGCAAAGGTCTGGGAAAAATTCTCATGTGCATTTCAAGGAATTTCTGCTTTCAGATCAAAAATCTCATGAGTTTTATTCTGTTTTTTTGACACACGGTTTACTCAGCAACTTCAAGCAAACACCTCATGTTCAGAAACTCTTCTCCATGCATTTCTGCATTTGCCAAAGCAAAGTGTGTGACAAGAATCACACGTAAGGAGGAAAAAGATGATCATGACAGAAATTAAGATGGCTCTATCCTTTTCACATAACAGCCCTGTTGCCTGAGCTTCACAGGTTTCTTCTGTTGTAAACAATTTCCAAACAGAGGTGGAATGCAAGTAACAATGTGAACAACATGAAGGACAGCAGCAGTAGTAGTGTGAAAATTACTGTTAAGCATTACCTGCTACGAAAAATATTACAGAGCGCGAGACAGACTTAATACAGACTTGCTCAGCTAGACTTTGTCATCAAACTAGCATCCATCTAACCTCTTGAATGCAATGATTGAAGAATATTTGATATCCAATCAAATTACACAATTGATTAAAAAGATTTTGTTTGTTCTTTGCAAAGGTCTGTTTTAGAGGTGACACAGGGACTGAAAGTTTCCTTTATTTTTCAACACACAGATACTCCCCTGAGAAACCAAATCAGCAAATGTGAACATGGCGCATCAGAAGTTCTGAAGCTCCACAAACTGCTGTTTCACCAGCGCAGACCCCCGTCATCCCAGCGCTTACATGAGCAAGCAAAACCGCACACCCGAGCACGCCGACATGCACGCAGCCAAACGTGCACAGAAAGATCCAGGGAAGCAGGGCCTCTGGACCTGTATTCTGACAACAAATTGATCCTTTGATTCATTATCAGAAAATAAGCTTGAAAGGGGGTTGGGGAACCTCAATAGTTGTTTCATAAAAAGAACTGGGGGG
>Ga0065711_1033995_pt1 | contig 24462 bp, 13 predicted proteins | sample Hoacrofraction12_FD_59098 | JGI IMG/M metagenome (GOLD analysis project Ga0065711, IMG submission 59098) | Hoatzin crop microbial communities from Cojedes, Venezuela - Epithelial fraction 12 v2 (version 2) | ecosystem: Host-associated > Birds > Digestive system > Esophagus > Crop | place...
TTTTTTTTTTTTTTTTTTTGTTCCTTCCCTTGGTACTCACTCCTTGCTTTTTGCCTACTGCTTCTGGTTGTCAGTTCTAAGTCACAGATCTGAAAATCGGAGAAAAGCAGCCAAATGCCACAAAACCAGAAGAGACAGGATAGCCAGAACTGCAGAGATCGGCACAGATGGAGGTGCCATAGGCCGCTGACATTTCTTGGTAATTACCAAAGCTACTGCTGGCTGTAAGCACAAAAAAAACAGTTCTCCTGAAACCCGAGCCCTGTTGCAACTTTATTTTGCCCTCCAAGCTAGACCTTCTGAAGGGGCAGAGAATAACTAGGTAGGAGGCTCATGGGTTAATCCTGCAGGCTCACGACAAAGCAATATTATGAAGCAAAATATTAAGAAGCCCGAGGGATGCAAGGAGGAAATTCAAGATAGCAATAAAGGCCTAAGGAGTCATCCCTGGCTTTCCTGCAAACGCAAACGTATTTAAGTTTAGCTAAGCTTATATTTTGTTACAAACCCCATCTTGTTTGTGAGTCTCAAAAGGGAATCTTTCTGCTCTGAAGAAGCACAGGATTCACAAGCTTGTGGAAGTTTGCAATCTATTTATAGGATTTGCTCTGAAGAGGAAAACAACTTCGTCTTTTCAGGCCATGCAAAGGCTTTAGGCTGCTTCTTTCCCCGAGAGGAACAGAGATTTTTTTCTATCAGTGGGGGGTGAAGTGTCTTGGGAAGGCAGGCAAAATTGCTACACGACGCTGGAACTCTGGCTTGAGTTCAGCACCTGAAGCCAGAGATCAAAGAGGCAGGGCAGGTATCGGGTCTGCTAGATTACTGTACTTATTTAGTACACCCAGTATTTAGGTGGATTCTTAGAAGATATTTAGATATGTAAATCTCATGGTTTTCAATGAGGTTTCTAGCTCCTAAATACACATGAATGTCTGGACTTCAATGCATAATGCTTGCTGATGTGATCTGAAGTCTACATGGTGGGCTGCAGCAAAGCACAGCGCTGAGGGGGGCTTCAGAGTGTCTGCTGCGCATTCATCCAAGGATCTCAAAGCTGTTTATAAACATGAATGAAAATCCACCTGAGAGCTCAGCTGAGTTACCCTTCTTACAGATAAGATGATGACGAATTCATTTGCTTCAGGCCTTAAAGCCAGTCAACCTGTGGCACTGCCCAGCACTGAAGCCAGCAGGTCTCACTTCCCAGCCTGCACCTTCATCACAAGACCACCATGATTTTACTGTTCTGTAAAATGTCAGAGTAATTAATCACATCCAAATCGCACTGGCAAATTACTCCTTCCACTCTATACTATCAAACCTAAAAAATGCATGCAGCTTGTTTTGTTACTCTAGCATTACCCTAGCAATAATAGATAACAAAAATACCCTGAGGCCGATATACAAGGAAAGGGGAAAAAAAAAGATTGGGGTTAAGAAAAAAAAGACAGTATGCGAACAGGCAGAAAGACACAGCAACAAAGCCACATGCTCCAAAATTAGTTTGGAGCCTCAAGTGTCCCTTTCAACTTTGCTCACAGCTGGCTGCTCTCATTCTGATGTTCCCCTTATAAATTAATTCTAGCAGGCTACTAGAGGCTCTTGCACAAAGAGTATCGTGAAAGTCTAATGTAGTTTATTTCTATTTTGTCTCTGGGATTTTTATTTTTAACTGTTTATCTCCTAGTTCCAAATTCCTGAATTTGGAACTCCTAAGAAGATTAAAATGTTTATTATTGGACCACACAACACACAGATCAGAAAAAGATCTTCCTCAAACAGAAGAGTGTAAAATTTTTACCTTTGTTACCCAGCCAAACTCCAGACCCCAGAAGTTCTGCCATTCCCTATAAAGAGTTCTCATGTTCTTCAATCATTGAGAGCTTAGAAAACTAAAATAATCAGGACCTAGAATTAATATTCAAGAGTCCAAAACTAACTTTATAGCATAGTAAAACTTTCCCCTGTATTTGTTGTTTGTGTATGCACTTGTTACCTTCCTTGTACTTGCAACACTAAGTTGCAGCCATAGGAGTCCAAATGGCAGGGGGTGTTTGCTCCTTCAGAACCAATCCACAGTGTGCTCTCTTTTCCACTTCTTCCAGGAAAACCAAAGTCAGACCACCTGATATCCTACAGCAATGAAAAGGTTATTTACGCAAGCTGTTGAACTGATTCACATCCCACCCTCAGTTCTCCGAGTCTCTCGTCTTCTCCCTCCACTGCTCAGCTGCCCTTTATCCACTGCAGCTGCTACTCCTTGCTGGGGTTCCCGCGTGCGTGGCCTGTGCCCCTTCCTCCAAAATTCTCCTCTATAGCAGCGCTTCTTCTGCTGACCTTCTTTTTCTGTCTGACTACACAGCCTCCCAGATTTCTGCCTCCAGTTCTCATCCCAGTCTTTCATATTACTCGTTACCCCTTTGCCCTACAGCAGGATTGCCCAACTGCTTGTGGCCACACGTGGCTTCTTTTCAAACAACCTTTTTTTTCCCCGTTTCTCCAGTCTTAGCCATCCACCCAAGCACAGGATTGCTTCTGGAAAAATTCTGATATATGGCATTTAAAAAAAGCAATGAAAGGAAGGAAGGAAGGAAGGAAAGAAGGAAAAATCCCTATACCCTTCTCAAACCAATTTGATAATCCATGTGGCATGTTTGCTCTCTCTTTGCTCCTGTCTCTGGCTTCTCCATGTATTCTGGATATGCAGACTTTACCCCACTGGTATGACTTCACCCCCGCAGTATGCTGGGTTTTCTAAGTTCCTTATTATTCAACGAACACATTCTTCTCCTGCCTTTGCAACTGCGGAGACAGTGAACTTAAACCAGTGCGATTACATGGCAAGAAAGGGAAGAACCGGCATGCATCTGTTATGAACATGATCCTGGAGTCTCCCAGTCCACTGATACTCCCACGAGCAATCCCTTGGGGATGACAGCTGGAACGAGGGACAGCCAGGTATTTTTCAGATAGTTCAATGGTTTTGCAGGATGGCTCTGTACGGCTTGCATAAAGCTTTCCCATTTTTCCATAGCTGACCCTCTCACCTGCAGGGCCTGATCATTTGTTTGTTGGAAAGCATTTGAAGTATACTGGCCAGAGATACTGGTGCCTTTTGGCTGGAGCCCCAGATTGAGCCTTAGGAAACAGATTCAATTCCTGGCTTCCTGATGGTCTTGGGCAAATCACTTCATCTCTGAGTTTTATTTTTCCCATCTTGAAAAGGAAGATAACAGTATTTGTTCCATTTCAGTAAAGCACTTTAGGGTCATTCACATCACCTAACTTTAGGAACCTAATTTAAGCTTGGCTCTTGCTCTTGTCAAAGCACTCTCAATCATCCCTTGGAAAAGCCTCTCTCTTTCCGCTGTCTATAAAGAGCAAACAGGAGCCAAGCCTTCTAATTAAGTATGTAAGCTACCTGCTTGCAGACAGGTGGATGACTATCCCTTTTTAAGATCTATGGCTGAGGAAAACTACAGCTAGACGTTATTATAAGGATGACTTCGCCATGACTCTGTATCAGGAAAGCCTCACAATGAGCGATAGCCTTCCCAAAAATTAGATGTTGCTAAACATTCTGAATTTCAGCATTATTGATTTTAAAGATATCATTTGAAAAAAATGCAGAAGTGTAACATAAACATTTGTCAAAGGCAGCAAAAAATCAAAAAGTTGCTCCTATAGATTTCAGCAGCCACAAGATTTAAAATCCAATACAACTATTTCAGTGACAAAGTTAAGCATAACACCATCTCTACACTTTAATCTCACAGCTAAATAGTTTTTGTATTTTGTTACAATTTAAGTGGAAAGAAAGTACACATAATCAATATTAGATTTAAAAGAACTTTTTGAAAATGCTGCAGCTGTAGTAAGTAGTTGAAGCAATTTTGGGTAGAATAGTTTTTAACCAATGAACTGAAAAGGAACTGGTAGGATTACTGGAATCTTGTCACAGTGGGTTCCTTTTCTACAATAAAAAGCCACAGCAAGAAGAAATGCAGCAAAAGGTGTTCCAACCATAACAGATGGCACATTACTTGTGAATTATATTTATTTCATTTGCTTCTTATAATGAAGTTAATCTGTACCCGTATGTCACTTTAAAAGGTCTCATTTCTATTTAAACTTCACGCATATATCTTGCTTCTGATTTATATCTCAAATTCTGTAATGAAATATCAACTGAACAAAAAATGTAAGATGCTAGATACTGCTCATAGATTAGAATAATGGAATCATTACCTTAGCCCACACAACTGTAAATGATAAACAGTGCAATCTAAATTTCAAACAACTTTTGAATGGCCCTATTAATCACTATAAATAACAGTGCAGTTGGCCTTCTTTTCCCCTTCAAGTCACCTTACGTAAATCTAAATAAAATCTAAAAAGAAAAAAGGGTTTATCATCAAATTCACTTAAGAGTGGAACAGAATTTCTACAAAGAATTCTTTTGGCTGGCATAAATCGTGTAGCAGTGTTTCAAAAGCCATATGAATCTGGAACTGACGGATGCATTTCTCTCCCATGCCTGTGAAACTGGCAGATGACACACACCATATTTGCTTGCATAACACCATTGATTTTTTCCTTCCCAGATTCTACTTCAAAAAAAATCCACAGCATAACCATTACGTGTGTCTATTCTAAAACTGCAGTACAATCTGTTGCTTGTTACAGGTCAGGTGATGAGGTTGTGCCATGACACCTGCAAAGAAATGCAATTCCTGGAACCTCAATTTTGCTTGAATGGGGGCAAGGGGAAGAAGGAGGTAGGAAAATGGTTTCCCTCAAGCGTGCTTTTATTGACCGAACGAAGCAGCAGGCTATTCACGTCTTCTAAGGTGCTGTTATCTTGTGCCATAAAACACATGAAAATGCTGTCTGTTGAGGCAGAAAGAGACAAAACCAAGGCAGGACCACAGATAGAGGAAGCCACTCAAAGATCTGGGGAAGCCTGAAACGTGCCTGGAGCTCCCAAGTTAGTTCAGACAACACGACCCAGTATCAGTCGTGCAGCCCAAGTTATGTGACCCTGGTTGTGTTTCAGTGTGCCAATGAAGGGACGGCAGAAAGAAAGGTATAATGGTCTCCATGCCCAAACCTTACATCCCCACCCACAGAACAACAAGAAAGGAGACAGTCTGAAAAAAGACTGAGCACTGAAAAATACTGATTTTACTGGTCTAGAAGAATAAAATACATATAAGGAGCACGGGAAATGCTTTCTGAGGATATAATTAATTTGAAGGGGCTTATCTGTTCATATTCCCTGTCATCCCAGTGATACAGTGTTTGCAGAGAATTATGATTCCATCTTTTTGAAAGTGTAGAAATGAGTAAGGCTTCATTTACTATTCTTTCTTCATACCTTTTGAAAAAATACACCTCTTGTATAGCTATCCTTCATTTTGCCCTCTTACAATTTGCAAGGAGAACCAGCAAGAATGAACCAATACATTTAAATAGCAGACAGACGTGAAGAAAGTAAAAGAAAATACCCCAGTTAGGTGTCCTAATAGCTGCATTTGGAAATTACCATAGGTTATGTACTTCTGTGGACAGGTTACTTCATATATTTTACTGCCTCCGCAGACAATCAAGGTATAATAATCCCACAGACTCAGAACCTCTCCACCTTGCAAACAGTTAACCTAAATATATTAAGGGAGGGAACTGTACTATTTTGAGAAAACCAGCCACAAGGTAAAACACAGAGCAAAATCATGCTACAGCCTTGTTGCTACAAGCAAATCCATACCGTCAAATCCTCTCTCCCGAGCGGAGCTGTTAATTCGGGTACCAACTGGGTACAAGCTGGATCTGCGGCAGGGTCTCAAGTTTGCAACATGCCAGGCCTGACGGCTGCCTGTCATCTCCACACCCTATTCTCCCCTCTCCTCCACACCTTCAGCAGAAGTGCAGGGAAGGCGTTCAGCTGCAGAGGTCGTACACAACTGCCCGAGCCAGCCCAGTCAAAGAATGTTGCAGGGCCAAATGGGAAGGGGCGTGCTGCCCAGCTGGTAGTTGTTTTTCTCACTTGTGGTGCTGTTTTTAAGCATGTAAGGAGACCCAGAATTTTAGAGGGCTGCCACTTGGTACTAGTTCTCCGTAAGCCTGAGAGCCCATAGCTTTTATTGCAAAATTTTAAAATATATGGCCAAAGGAGCAGAGAGGGGATAGTAGCAGAGGTTTCAAAAGCTACGCTAGATAATTTGCAGTGATTAAACTAGGAAGAGATAATATTAATGCGTTACCTGGAAAATTTCTGGCTTGTCTTCAAATATCCTGGCAATGTATTTGTAGTCAGCATAAGCCCAATATTTGGAGTACTCATAACAACTAAATGGTCCAGAAAGACAAGAAGGCTGCCCGCAACACCAAGCCAAAAACTCTTCAAGTGTAGCCTTCACGTAGTTACACCTGGTTTCAAACTGAGGATCTAAGCAACAAAAGAAAAGCCAAATATCACACAAGCATTGAGCACAGAATGAGTAAAAGTAGTATGCAGTTTCTCTCTTAGCTCTGGTTAAATGTAACATGAGATATGAAGTGGGACTAGGTGGCTTGACTCTGGCCAATTAAATGGTTCTCATCACCTAACCCGTAACTAAAATCTGAGACTATGGCTTTTTCAGTAAGGTTTAAGTGAATGACAGTTACCTTGAACTTGCTGTGAGGTACAAGCACACCAATAGTTACTGTTGTTCATGTACAAGGCGCCCTTCAGCACAGTAACTCAGTGATACGCCCAAGTTCCCTAAACAACTGAGAGCCAGTCCTTTGCTTCATCTCCCTTCTTAAGCGTGAGCTGCAAATGTGCACACAAGTATTTGTGTACATTTTATTCTGTCTCCTTGGATTCATGTAGATGGACATGTTGATCTTTCCCTTTCCCAACTAAACCAGTAACCAAATCAGCACAGCAATGTGTAGGAAGTGAATTATGGAGCCACACACATGCCAATGATCCATCTAAAATGCTGTGTGTCCTTATTTTTCACTTGGGACTGACAAAAGCATATTGCGGTGTTCCTTGGCAGACATAAAAACTATTTACCAGCAGTGTTTTGCTCCCGTCACGCTTTGGTCAGGCTGACTGATACAGCCTTTCAGCTCAAGGTCAGGTCACTTGGAAGGCCTACAAGACAACCCACATCACAGCATACTTTACTGGTTAATCGGAGATCTCCATTTCCCACAGTCGCTAATGGTGCCAGCTTCAAAGAGACTTATCCAATGTTAAAAAAAAAATAAAATCACTCTACTATAACCACTACTGAGAAAAAATTACTGCGGCCTGCATGAATGGCAATGACAGAGCTGCAGTTTAACCCCGCGTAACTTGCATAGAGCTGCTCAGAAATGGATCCTTTCACTGCTGTGCAGCAGCAGCAGCAGCTCTTCATTCTTTACTGCTCTCAATTTGTTATCGCAGCAATTCCCATAGAGTCTCATACACATGTTCTTGTTCCCTTTGGGTGGAAGAACAGCTTTCACAAACCTTTATCACTATCATTTTGCCATTTTCCATTGTAGTAGCCTAGGTAGTGGTTTTCCTTCCCCCCGCTATCAAACTCATTAACTAAAAATGTCAGATAAGGCCCACTATTCAGCAATCCGTAACCGGGGGCTGTGCAGTAGAAGGGCTCCCTACCTAATAACTGCATACAAGACATAGAAATCACCTGCAATAACCAAAATCCCCTGTATCTGATTCCCTGTCTGTGCTGCAGTCCAATGCCCTCTCCTGACACCCAGTCATTAATGCAATGCACATCCTTTTACTAAAAGATGGTCTGATGGAAAAATTAGATAAAAACCACAAGCACTACTGAAGGTGGCTCAGTATCTTTATTATTTTGATGAGAACAAAGAGTGCTCAGGACACTGCCTATTTTCCAAGATAACTCAGGAGCAAGTGTTTTAAAGGCAAGTAATACGCTCTTTCTACCTCACACTGTATTTCAGTCTGAGCTTCATTTAAAAAATTCCAACTATGAAAGGCAAGACTATCTTCTAGGATACAGTCTCCTCAGGGCAAGTTTCTTGGTTTATTTTATAACTTGTTCAGCACCAAGGTGTGAGTGCTTATGGAAAAATAAATAGTAATAAAAGCCATATCTGGGCAATCTAGACAGATTGCTTAGATGGATTTGTAGACTGCAACTAGGGTGAAAATGTTAGCAATGGGCCTCTGAAAGCAACAACATTATTAACCAGTTTGCTAATACTTCATGACTAAAAGCTGAAGGTGTTTTGTAATTGGTAAATTATAGATTAAGACACACAAGTCTAAAGTAAGCTACCAGTGCTGTTTGATGACGTGGTATCTGGAGGTAGGACAGTCCTCCTCTCTCCCACCTAATGCCACAGACTGAACCCAGAGGGAGGGAGAGAGGGAAGAAGTGCTTTTTGGAGAAAGCAGCTCCCTTCCTTAGTTAAGGTCTGGTCCTGACATGCCAAATTCTGTTCTACTCAGAAAGGCAGTGTTTGCAATGCATACTAAGGGAAATGCAGGAAAAACAATAGCCTTAGAAAATACCCTAAAGCTTGAGTAAAAATGCAAGTGAAATGTCTCCTCCATTTCTTTAATCTTAAAAGAAAACCAAATGTCTATTCACAGCCGCTGGGGAATTAAAATTATTTAAATGAACAATCCAAGCAAGGAATAGCCATTTAATGCTATAACAAAGCACAGGCACACTCACAAACCAAAAACCTGACCATCCACATTGAACTCCAACAACCATCTCAAAACTCAGCTTTATGTGACATTTATTCAGCCTATGGTATTTGTACTGTATTTTCAGCCTCCTATTCAGCTACTGAGTCTATGGCGACCTTTATAGTCCCTCTCTATATCAAACCTCAGAGGCTTGAATTCTTTTGCTGTCCTTAGTGGTCAAATCTCTTGGGCAGATGTCCAAGTTGCAGCCCTTTTCTATCCAACTGCATATCTGACAGCATCAGCTCTATCCAGCATCTCTAAGACAAATTTCCTCCAGAGATCTTGTGACTCATAACTGATCAGCATGACAACCTCTTGTTCCCTCCAGCTTCTTCACAGTAAACTCAGTTTATTCACTTTACTACAGAAGCAAAGAAAATAGTCAAAATAAGAAACATCTGCATACAGAAGTCAGTACTGTGGAAGCTTTTTTCTTCGTTTGTAACTGCTGGTGTGCTCCAGGTAGCCATCAGACAGATGGGCTATAATGCTGCATTTTCTCTGCCAGAAACTCAGCTCTTGTAGCTGCTGTCCACCCGTTATCTCACCTCAGACAAAAAAAATCTTTCAGCATGGCTGGACCTAGGTGGGTAGGGATTTACTGATTAATAGCACCTTCATTGTTCTTGTAATGAACGCTGGTACTATCTCCGGAGATATCTTATCTCTGCCAATGCTTAATCCTCTGACTGTATTTTTTCCCCTCGTATGGACACATACTGTTTAACTTGTGCCATCTGACAGAATACTATTAAACACACAGACTTAGGTTACAAATAATTCACACAAATAACACTGCTAGCTCCCATGTTTTCCATGTTTCAGATGTGCCTTCCACATCCATATGCCTCAGGGAGTTCCAAACCAGCTAGAAAAGGAAATGGAAAACCCAAGCAACTCCCACCAAGTTGCCACATTTGCAGTTCTCACTTTTTTTATATTAAAGAATCTTCAGTTTGGGAATCCCCACCCAGGCTGCAGATGTGGTACTAAAGAAAGATGAAAAGTTGTCATAGTAAGAAGTCTCAAACAATTTTGGAGCTTCCAGATGAACCTTGTGGCTTAAAGAATCTCAGAAACTCTGAAGCAGCCATTTCAAGGTGACACCAAAGTACACCTACAAACAGGAGAACAGTTTCTTTCTTGTACCTGTTCCTGACTCAGTGGCAGAAGTGGTCCAGTCTAGCCTTAAGGCAATTAATCTATTGTAAACTTGGCAGGAATATTCAGAGAGATCAATACAATCGTAGTTGTATTCTCTTGTTGCTTTCTCTAACCACATCATTGCTTCTGTTTCATCTGGGAAAGTCAGCATGAACAATGGTAACAAAGAGAGGGCCTCGCTGAAAAACAATGTTAAGCATGCAAGAGTGAGATCAACCGTCTTCCAAATGACAGCAGCACATGAAATGTATTACATTATTTCAGACTATGAGATGTCTTAGCTAATGGCTTCACTAATGTATCCTTACAATGCAAATTCTTTATAGCATCGCAGGTCTCATTCAATTATAATATAACCCCTGAAGGCTCTACCCATCTTCTTGAAGACATTCTAGCTCACATTAGCATGTAATAGAGGTTCCTGGAGACAAACTGATTGCTCCCTAGGGATCGATGCCTTTAGAAAAAAGCAAAATACAGATAGATGCAACTTCAAGATACAAATTCCAATTTAAATCCACTCTATATCCCTAGTGACTGCAAGTTATTGTTAAGTGATGACTTATCTACTTAGTTGGTAGCATCAATCCATCACTTAGCTACATAACACTCCATTAATCCCATCAGAAGCTTCCCCAGTTGGCATACCCATTTGGCTCTCAAAAAGTGCCTGCTAATTAATGGAGACTAGGACCAAAACTATCCTTTTACCTGGTAAGCCTTGTGTATTACAACTGAGATATATTAACAAAGTGTCTTCCCTATTGGCAACGAGACGCCTTTTACATGTAGTGCAAGAACTGGCTGATACTTCACTGAACTACAGAGGAATTGCTGTGAAGATGTGTACCTACGTATTTACTCTACACATAGTTATCCCATCTGTAGAAAGTGAACAAATAACATCTGTTTTCGCAGGAATGGCATACGCATCATTAATGCATGCTGGTAAAATGCTCTGAAATCCTAAAATGCCACACATTTTCCCTCTAACACTTCTTTCTGTTTCATCACTTCTCTTGCAAAAATTGAACATGAAATAATATGGTTATGATGCCGTAAAGAAAGCAAATTTCACACACTGTTGTTAAGTAAGATAATGTGATGTAATCTTACCACTTCCATAGGAACTGGCAGACCCTCATCTGGAGTCTTTGTGCAGACCCTACATTCCAAGAAAGTCCAACTGCAGAAGGTTAGAAGAGTACAGAAAGAACAGCTAGGTGGGGGTCTAAAAAAACATGACTTATATTGAACATTTTTTAAGAACTGGGTTTGTCTGGCCTAGGAAAAAAAAGACTGAACGGAGACAAGACACCTTAGGGAAAAACGTCTTTTGGTATGTGGTCGGGAGGGCAAAGGATGTACAGGGCATGAATACAACAATGCATAGCCTCTACAGTGGCTAGCAGATTGCCACCTTGGAGCATGTTTCCTGTATCCTACCGCCCTGGTATGAAACACCGTCTGTCCATGAACATGAGTAGTATTGTGTGGCTACAGACAGAAATAAAGTTGTAGCATTGAAAATCAAGTGCAAAAATTGTCTTTCTCCCATGGCATGTTCCTAGGTGCCTGAGCGAATCTGGAGGGTTAGAGGTGAAATCATTGCACTGGTGTCAAGTGATTTTCTTAATGCTTTATACTTCTATAGCGCCTTTCATCACAGGACCTTAAAGTATTCAAAACCACCACAGTCTTATAAAACTTCTGGAGGAAGGTGAGAATTATCACCATTTTACAGATGAAAAAACCCAAGATAGACTGGTGAATTGGCTAATTCTTTAATGTACTCAGGTTTGTGGGTATGGAAGCTCAGCTCACACAAAGAACTGAATCATGTATAAGACCAGGACCACACACACTACAAAGCAAGGAAAGAAAACTGAGACGCTTGGTTCTTCTAAGTTGGTGTTACCCACCAGACTTCCTACTCAGAACAAACACACAAGAAAGGAGAGTTCCACTGTTGGCCAAACCCGATGTCCTAAAAAGAAAGCTTGACGTGAAAAGCAGTACATTAGAGAGTGAACAGTGATAACAGAGACGCAGAGGATTGCAGAACCTAAAAAAAGAGTTGTGACATGTAAAGCCTGTCCAGCTCAGTCTCACCTAAATCCACTGTCTTCAGACCAAGCCTAAACTGGATTGTCTTTCCACCCAACACTGCAGAAAGGTATTTCGCATTCCAGTGCAGGGCTGGCCAGTCGCCAACCATGTTACAGAAGACTGCAGGTTGCTGTAGAGACATCACAATTTCCTTGGTTTTCTCAGGAGTAAATGGTTTGACTTCTTCGCCTATGTAAAGAAAAAAAAACCAAAAAAACAGCTGTAGAGATATGATTTATGATAGATGAAGTGTTATCTACCATCTCCCACAGCACAGGAAACATTAAGAACTAACACCTCCTTTGTTTATGGTTGATTGGTTTACTGCATTTGTAGATTTTTTAAGTCAAATTTCTACTGCAAACACTGAAAGAACACTCTTACACTAAATTAAAGTTTAAAGCAGTGTATTAGCACACAAAATGTAACAAGAAAATAAAAATAGGCATATGCTTAGAATTTTCACTTGTAGCTTAGGCAATAAAGTGCTGTTGCCAAACTGTTTAGAATTAGGCTAAGAATAAAAAAACCTTACAAATAATGTCCAGAGCTTAGAGAACATAAATTTTATGATTTAATAGTCTTTCTGCATGGGATTCTTTCCAAGAAGCGTAGCACATCGTCAGAGATAGCAAACCAGGTTCCTGTGCATTTGATTTAAACCAAGGAACAGCAGCATAACCAAAATAGCCGGTATTTTAAAAGTGTTTTTAAATTTCTCATTTTCAGAAAAAGGAAATTGTTCCAATCCAAGAACTAAATTAACCCTAGATTTCCATTTACTCCTTTGCTGTTTAGAGATTTATATGACCCTCTGAAACTGTGAAGCTGAAATGCTGGCAACCTTGAAAAAACTCAGCACTTTCAGAACAACTTCTCTTTAGGGACATATTGACAAAAAAAAAAAATAACATAACAGCTCCCTAGAGCTGAAGCAGTGGACTATAACTTCGGAACATAAAACAGTCCATTCATTATTTCAACCTCTGTTGAAGTTAATTCATCCAGAATTTGTATCTGTAGAATGCCTAGGATTTAACATACCGAATCGATACATACGGTTCTCCATGATTCCTAGCAGCTCAGTTAAAACAAACCAACCAATTCAATTCTCTATTTAGGGGTCAAATTATGGTCCAGCATGCACAATGGGTTAAACAAATACAGGACAAGAAAACTCCCTTTCCCACTGGGTGCTAATTTTGCCTCTCACTCCTCCCCTCTCTCTAGCTGAGAACCAGCTAGTCCCACACTGGGCAGCTCTGCGGTGCCAGCTGGGGCAAACACAGAAGACCCACTGGGAACAAGCTCAGCGAGGAAGGTTCTTCAGCACTGTTTCAAACATAACAGTATAATATAAATATATGAATGCTGAAGTGCGAAGAGCAGGAGTAAGAGGAGCCCTGTGCATGCTGTATGCCATATCTTTTTGGTAACTTATGTGAGGCCTTCTTCTTTCAACAGGGTTTATACTCCAGCATATCTGGACTTTTTAGTTTTCTAAATTAAGCTGCTGTCTTCACACAGATTTAGTGGGAGGTATCAGGACTGGGGTTTCCTACAGTCAAGGCGTCCCTTCTCCCACGGACTTCCTAGGAAACTGAATCCCTCTCCTTTCGCTCATAAAAACTCCAACTTGAAGCTTCAAAACTAAAGACCTCCAGTATTTTATCTTTACAGAGCATAAAATTTTTAAATAGCTTCCCTTTCTCAAGGCAGATGACAGGAAGGAGTTTGGGTTTCGGTTTGTTTTCCATGTTTCCTCTTGTAGGCAGAGCAACACTTGACAGGCTGGTGCTGCCGTGACACAGAGATGTCTACGACACTTGGCCTTCAGTCTCGCGCTCCAGCAACTTGCACAACCAGGACATACGGAGGCCTCACAGGGACCGTATGTCTTGCCATATGGTCCTCCCCACCCCGGGTAGCAGCCTGTGGGGCTTTCCGAGCAATGGGTTAGCATACCAAGAGGGAGCACGTCCCAAGGGGGCAGAAGGACCGTCTGCAGACCCAACGGCATGCGCTGGTGCAGCTACCAGGAGCTGGCTGCAGGCATGGTAAGAGGTTAAAGCTCAGCACGTTTCTTCGCATTGATGCTGCTCAAAGACTAAGGCAAGACTCAGTCCAGATCGGAACACTCCCAGGGGGTTTATAAAACTTTGGTCTTTAACCAGTGCAATTACAGTATCATACAGAGATAGCTTTCACAATGCAGGAGCTGGCTGGCCTTACGTACCTCTCACATTTTCCAACTCATAAAAATGAAATTATTCCTGCTTAGGCTAACTTTATCACTGCATGGCTGTATTTTTGACTACCTGATTGTTTTTGTTTTAAGGGCAGTACATTTAATTATTTTTGAGGATGTAAATCCAAAGAAATGGAAGAAATTGGTGGATTTTGTAAAGCTGAGTTTTATTAAAAGCTTCAGGTCTATCCTGTAATTTCAGTCAACAGTCGGGATGTGCTATAAAAACAGAAATTTTACTGGGAGAGACAGGAAGGCTCATTGAAGCCAACTGTTGATTCTGTGTGGCTTTCTAACATGCTTTCCACATGCACAGTGTGCTTTTGAAAGGTGTGTTTTTTACCACAGTTAATATATAGTGGGAAGCTCAGAGCTCAAGCTACTGGGAGAGTTTGTGTCAATGCCAAACAAAAAAACACAATTGGACTAAACACCCTCTCTTCTACTGAATGTTAGCTGGAGTTTTTTGTCATGTCACCACCCTTTATTCAGTTGTAAACCTACTTCCCCGTAAAATTTCGAAACAATGAAAGAGGACAGTCTGTCTCAGGAAGATAATGATTCCTATCTTCAAACAGTATTAAAATCATTGTCAAATGAGGATGTATCTTTTCCTGATACAGATAATCACATGCAATATATGATATAATCAACAGTGAAGTCTGAAGCACTTTAGAAAATTTAAAGCATTAGATAAATGAATATTCGGGTTTTTTGCAAAGACAAATGGGGATTCGCACTGATTTTGTGAGAAGAATCTTTAAGTGTCTTGATGCAGTTTTATGTATTCCTTGGTGACAACAACAGTCAGCTAAACATAATTCTTTCCCCATAATATTTGTCATACATATCTAAATGCCTGTTAGACAAAAGGCACGCGATAGAAGGTAAATAGCATCTACTACATCAATCAGATATTATGATACTTTGGAGAACTCTGCTCATGACCAACAGAAATTTCTGATGGAATTATATACTGTAGGAGTGGTAAAAGATAATTAAAAGAGATATCTGAAGGTATCTCTTGAAAGAGAGATTAGCAGAAAAATTTGTAATTGAAAATAATAATAATCTTTTCCTTAGTTATCGTTATCATAGCTTCACGCAGACCTCATAAGTTGGGCTCTTGCTTCTCAATGTTTCCTGACCTGAAATCGATGGTAACTGATTCCTAGGCAAAACCTGAGATTGTAGAACATGTATAAGGGCATACAGTTTGGACATAGATGCGCGTAAGTAAAATGTGTATAAATAGAATGTGTTGCAAAGAAACAAAATGTCCATGGCACATCTTGGGCAGTAGATACCAAATTCTTAGGGGAGATCAGGCAGCAGGAGAGAACAGAAATGTATATTCCCTTTGAAAAGAAAAGCTCTGTTGGAGTCTTCGTTTTCTCAGTTGTACTCTAATCCAAAAGAGAAAAGGAATACTGTTAAACTAGTTCTTTCTGTCGGGCTCAACAAATGATGCAGCTTCACAGTACAAAAGGAAGTGGGAATAATTTGTCTCATGTTTTGACTTCACACAAGGCATGTATAGAATCCAACCAGGAACTGAAAAACCAAACCAAGTTTCAGCTCAAGTTTTGTAACTGTGACAGCTTATATAATTGGCAAAAAAGCAGGTGTTCCTTAGAAAGGTAACAACTTGTGAAATAGAGATACTCCAATTAAAAAAAACAAAGCTCTCCAGTCATGTTTACATGAAGTGTTGTCAAATATGGAGACTCATCCAGACTCACCACTGAGGGCAGGCAACAGAAAAGCAATGAATTGGCCAAGTACTTTCCAGTAGACCCTGTGCTTCTAAGAGAGAAATTAATCTAATGTTTCTGATGAACAATTTTTCTGAATAACTGAGTAGGGTTTGGGAATAACGAGTTTAGCACAGCAGGCAATCTGACGAAAAGTGGACTTGATCAAAGCTGTTCAGAAGTTAAATGTACTGTCGTTAAAAATCTAAATGTACTGTCACTCATTTAAAATAATTTAGCGAATTGGAAGAGTTCATTAGTGCGTGGCAGTTGGCTTTTGCCAAAACACCCTGCTGCTTAAATATGAAATTTAATTGAGAGGTATTAAAATTCTTTTCTAAAAGAGGGAGTACAAGGAAATCCTGGTAACATATTTGGTATAAGCATCATCAAAATGTTTTTCTTGCAAATCTGTAATGCTTCATTATCCTTATTTCTTTTAAAAAAATTATAAAAAGTTAGAAGAGAAAATTGGCAGTTTGAATACATTAATACAGAGCAGCCAGGTCACTCAAAAAATAACTAAACTCAAAAATTTTAACTATCCAGCAACCAGGAGTGGGAAAAGAGAAGGTATGAGGGAGGATGGGGAAACTCCCCAAACCAAAGAGAAGTGACTTGGTTTGGAGGTCAGACTTCATGATTTCACAGTACATTAACTCTGTAAATTAAAAAACAACTTGAAATAACCTGCATGTGATTACAACGTTATGTGCTACAATCAGCCTACTCTGGGCAAACAGAATGCATCCATACACACACAACTAGTTTTCGGGATAGACCGCTTGAACATCTCGGTATTACTTCCTGACCAGTGATCGCTGTTACAATTATTTTTGACTCCGGGAATGTCAATATTGCAGGTGCAGCATAGCCGCGGGGCATCTAACCGAGATTTGCATAAATATTTTGGCTACTGGAGGATAGTTAGCAGCTGCATGGAGCCTCTCAGGATAGACTGGTCAAACACAGCTCCACACTGGTAAGACTGGCACCCGAAGCTTACTCTGGTGGGTTGAAGGCAACACACCCTTCCTTGCCCTTCGTGTCTGCTACTGTGGAAGGAGGGCATCAAAAGAAAAGAAAGAGGCCAAAAGAGGAATTTGTATTTGCCCTCACTTTCCAGTCCTGCTGCAGCAGGGTTGAGCATCTTACAGTTTTTATTACAGTAAGTCTGAGTGACTCAAGACATGAAGTAAGATAAGAGCATGGGCTATGCCCTCAAACCTCAAACCGTCCTTCCGATAAAGAAAAGGAAATAGCTACCAGACTTCTAAGGGGTGAAGTAAGAGGTTGAGCCCCGAACACGGCACTGGCAGGGCCTTCCCGCCCCTGCTCTAACTGACATCATATCATCTTGAGCATACCTTTATGAAATTCCTCTTTAAATCCCATATGGCTCTTCCTAGAAAGCTCTTTCTGAACCCCTGGCCAGCTTCTGCCTGTTGTCTCTTCTCCCTCCCGCAACGCACTTTTAGAGAGCAGTCATGTTGGTTTTCAGCTCACTGAATACTCCATGACCTCAGCTCCTTCGGTCTCCTCTAGTAGAAGAAATGCTTTTCTTTCCTTCCTTGTCCTTACAGCTCCTGCCTGCATCTTCTGCCATCTGAAATGTTCCCTTCCCCTCCCACCCCCCCAAACCCAGGAAAATTAGGATATATACAAGTGACAGAAGTCATACTGAATGTATTTCCAATGAACTTTGCATACTTCTTACTGGCAAGACTGCTGATTGAAAAGAGAAACACAATGAAACTGCAGCACTCACTGGATAAACAGTATTTCATTTTCTTTTGAAGGAAAAGACTATGGTCTTTGACCAAAATCTTCCATCAGGATATAAAAGAATTTCTCCAAAGGACAGACTGTTATTCTTTAAGGTAGGCTGCTACAATTCCACCTTTCTGTCTGTTTGGGGTGTAAATTATACCCACCTGCTGCTGAGGAACTTTAGTAGCAAAGCCATTTCTTCCCAATACCCACCGGCACTGATACAGATTTCTCACAACAGTTCCTAACAGATGGAAAATTTAATACAAAACTTAACACTAATATAACATTATGATTGAAAGTAAGAAAATTGGCACATCAGGGAACTAACATCTATATTTCTAAGAAAAAAAAGAGTTTGTTCGTGTTGTAAGTAAAGTTTATTTCTTTTTAATAGTAAATATGAACGCACTACACTTAAACTGAGGAATGCACTGTATAAAATTCACTGTCAGAGACTGTAACCATTTACAACTTTGTCCTATCCTGCAAACTTGACAAGAACTTCAAAGTGACAGCAACAAAAGAATCTAAATCTTCTAAAATACACCATTTTCCCATAAGCTATTGTAGTCAATAATAGTCAATAGTATCCTAAAAATATGGTTTTTCCCATAAGCCATTGTAATAAATAGTCAATAACACAGCTGAGCCTTTTGAATTTGATCTACAAAGGGGATATGTTCACTTTGTTCATTATTAGAATACATAGGATACAAATTATGATTAATGACTAAGTTAATTAGAGGTATAATTGCCGGAATGAAATTATACTTTAAAAGAATAAAAGAAGTATTTTTCAATGACATAAATTATTGAATTGAAAGAAACCAGAGAGACCCACCACGTGAACCTCAAGAACAGCTTCCGAAGTGCACAATAACCAATGTGTACCACCAGGGTACTAGACTCAGGGATTGCCATTATTATAGCAATATTAAACAAAAAGCATGGCTATTATTCCATCTGTTTACACCACTCCATTTCTCTCAGCATGGGTAAAACAAGCAGAAGCGAGCTTAACCTTTCTTTCAAGTTGCTATGTAGCTTTATAAAGGTTCTCATGCAGCAACGCGAAATTTGTCTGTGAAAAACTGTTAGTGCATGTTTTGAATCTTGGGGTTCATATAAAGAATGCAAAATCTTGCTCTGACCTAACATAGAACTAAGGACACATTCAACCTAAAACAGCTCACCAAAATGTGAACTATCAAGCTCTTCTAATTTAATTTTCAACCTTAACATTTCATTAAGTCTGTGTTTTTAATATAAAACATTACATTAATTACAATATATAATATTATATATTAAATATTATTTTATTAAATATAAACAAAACTCTGCTTTTACTGAAAAAGCACAGCCTTGTTACATAAAAGCTCATATTTCACACCTTTATAATAATACAAGCTGCTGCTAGTTGTGTCAACATATCTTTACCCTCCTCCCTCCAGAGATTTTCTTTCTCTTTTCTTTTTTAAATAAAGTTGCCTGCAGAGTTGCTTTATCTGTAAACACCAGGAGCTAAATATCAGAAAATATCAAGGACACTGGAGGCCCAGATGTCCACTCAGATGTGGATAAACTCTTGTTCGAACAAGCTGCACCTGCTTTTCTGGAGACTAAAGGTGACCTTTAATTTTAGAAGAAACCATGACAGTGCTGCTGCTGGAAGCTTCTTGCGATATGCAAAATCCACCAAAACTCAGTATTTGTCAACTTATTAGTATCTCTGGAAAAGTCTTTTCAATAGTGAAGTTTCAATATTTTCAGATTTCGTCTAAAAATTAATGTCACTATGTCAACCATTGACTAATTCAATATTAGTATTATAGGAAATAATGTCTTCTACATCCAGTCTTCAAAAGAACATGGTACTTAGAAATTCAACCTCCCACACATTAGCAAATCAATAAAATTACAAAAGGTTTAAAGCTGCACTTTTACACCAAGACATCCAAACTGCCTTACCATTGCTCTTGTTGAAATACTCTAACAGAAATCAAAATCTTGTGCTACTGTACCTACTCCCAAGAATCTCATTGTGTCTGATCACGAAGCATACAATAATTTAATCTTAAATCATATATGCCCCTGTTTAGAAAAGCAGAGACACAGAAATAACTGACTAAGCCTCTTCTTTCTGTACAGAATTACATGATAGAGTCACACTTCCAAACAGACAAACAACATTTTGTGAGCATTATGTCTTCAATATGGATCTGATCCCCAACACCTACCCAATGAGGTCTTCAGGAGACTCATTTGGAGAGCCCACAACATACCTACCCTGTGACAGCCAAGCGTGACTAGCCTGACCAACACAAACAAACTCCCCAATACCTACATCATTAATGCTATCAGAGCAATATTTAAGTTACTCCTAGCTGCTTAGATGCAAGACAATAGGAGAAAAACAACACAGTCTGATCAGAAATGAGAAACACACTCATCACAGATACAATGGACAGACCAGTACCAGAGCAATACAATTAGCTCTTCTTGCTGGCATCAATGAGATCTACACTGAGGCAGTCCTAGCCCAAGGAGACAGGTGGAGATTTTCACCTGGTATTCCCAACTCAAGCCTAACATCCTCGTGTGACTCAGTTAATTTCCATCATTCTCAGGTTTTTGGGAAGATAGGAAACCATCAGTCTTTGAAACTGGATTTCCCTAATGCTATTTTGGGATGCAAAATACTGTACTGCTGATGTCTGCAGTCACTTGCACATGGTGGCCCTGAATAAAATGAAAGAACGTAGGGACCATGATCTGGTGAGGTTGGAGCTTCAACCCAACATCCTTAAAATACCTAAAATACTGAGCCTGAAGGCTGTCTGAGTGAGGTAGGGAAATACCCATCAAAATGAGCTTGGAGGAAAGACATCATGCAGCTTCCACCTCCCCCTCAAAGAAGATACAATCATCATCTACATGTTCATTTTTAAGCAAGTGACGAATCGCAGAACAAACAGAAATGGAGTACAAAATGCTTTAAATGTACTCAATGTCCAAGTCACGTGTGACGTTTGCATATTCCTTTTGAGAGCTACAGTAAAGAACATACAGTGTGGTCTACAGGGAATCTGGTGAGATGTCCTTTGTCTGCCAACGAACAAAGGCAGAATAGTCAAGAGAAAGGAGCTACCCCACATCTCGCTAAAGGACTTTGCAACGGGCTCTGGCTTACCACAAACCTAGAACCATCTGCACTGCAATGGTTACCTTGCAATGTGGATATATACAGCCTGCAATCAAAAGGTACAAATGAATGACTACTAGTTAACATTGATACTCGAATTTAAGAATGAAACTGTTCAGCTTTCACAAGCTGAAGATGTATCTGTATTTTCATTTCTTGTTGATACTAAAGAAAAAAGAAGCACTGTAAAACCTTTTTCCTCCTGAAGTACAAGGAAATCACTGTACAACACCAGAGCTGGAAGCCTATCTACCTCTCAATAAAATAGGTGAGAAAAGATGCTGAAAGGTACAGAATGCACAGACTGGAAGGTGCCCAAACCAAGCCCAAAACAGAGCAGATACCGAACAACTTATTAATAAGTAACTAAAAGGAAAGGGATGTCAAAACTGGATGAGGGAAGAGCGGGATTTGCTCACACCTCACAGGCTCACCTTCAAAAGTGTTGCTCAAGACAGCAGGTGTAAAGAAGAGAACCATTACAGCTCCTTGCTACACTAGTGCTGTTTCTGGCACCTCTGCAACTACATTGTCACAACTCCAGCTGAATTCTAGAAGTTGAGGGAAATCCCTGGAAAACAGGTCTCTTTTTGGATGCTTCAAGGAACAGTCAGAATTAGCTAAATGCCACTTTTGAACCTTTGAATGTATTTCGAGTCCTGCCCACTTTGTGCCAAAATGCCCTTCACAGGGTATGCAACCAATTGCTACTTCTCAGATTGCAAGCCATGAGTTGACAGAAGAAAGTACAAGACTGTACAAGTGATGCTAGGAGTTGCTGCGAGAGAGGCATAAGAAACAAGGGGATGCTGAACTTTATCAAGTCTCTCTGAAGAAAATCATGTGGAGAGCAAATCTGCCAAAAACCTGATGACCGGAGACAGCAAATGGCACTTCCCAACGCACTAGGAACCAGGGGTTGCACCGTGGGGGGGACACTCTCCAGGACTGCTCAGCTCAATCATCACATGATAGGTGTGTTTAAGCTGAATTAGACTCTCCAGATGCCTCAAGGTTATAACAAACCTGTCAAAGCCTTCAGTTTATCTTAATAAACCAGGCTTAAATCAGCACAGTCTAGGTGCCAACTCCTAAGTGGATCAGCCAGGCCTGCCTCGGGGATGGGATGAGCATTTAGCAGCAATAACAGCTTCAGCCATATAATTTTTACCCATCATCACTAGTCTATCAGTGCTCCAGGCCACCAACTCCTCCTAAGACGAATTCCAGAAGGTTTTAGGCCGGACACAGGCAGATAAGCACGAATACGGAGACGCAGACATCTTGAGAGCTTTTAGGTTTGAAATGGAGGCACCTACCAATAGATACACTATCGTGGCTGGGCAATTAGTAACTGGATGGCCTTCTGTATCACAATTTTGGATCCAGCTGCCGCTAAGTCCATGCAAGTCCTGCTATAGGCATGAAAATTCTGGGCCAGGAGGCAAAATAACCTTTCCACTTGCCTGAATACATGTGCACTTCATCTGATAATATTCAAATCTCTTTAGCTACATTATAATGAGGTTAAAGCGAGAAAAGATTTCCCCACCCCAAGTATTACAAATGTCAGTAATGAGAACAGTAAAAATGTCACCACATGGAGAAAAGAGTGAAATTAGCATATTTAGAGAAGTATTATACCCATGAGTGAAATAATGCAATCAGCTAGCTGCAAGATAAAGCTAATTTGGTTTCCAACAGTTTATCAACAATGCACTGCTCCTTTACATTAACAAATTTAAATGGTACCATATCCTGCAAACAAGAATAATTCACACAGAATATTACACTGTGTTAATTAAATAGCTGGAATAGAAAAGGTCAGGCTATGACTGAAAGATGCGCACATGGGTTGTGAAGCTATGAAAAGATGGAGCGATTTCAAATCAAGCAATTATAATAAATTATTTAAATCATGATTAAGTCAATAGTAAATAACCCTACATTTTCTGAGTCTATTTTGACAGCTCCTTCCTTTTGTTGCTGCTTCTCTCTTTCTTGCTGCCCCACGCAAGAGTTGAAGTATCATAAGATGAGGTGGCTTGGATAAGTTATCAGACAGTTATCCTGCTTATATTCAAGTTTTCATTTCACTATGCAGGTAGTAAGAGCCAAGTTTTGCAGTTAAAGGACACTGCAAAGCCCCACTCGCCTTCCTTCTGCATGGGTTTCCTGCCACTAGAACAACCAAGGAACACTCACAATTACTACAGTTAATTGAAAAATGTTCAGAGAGAGAAGTATTTTCTCACTTTGTTTACTTCTGCAAATGACAGCACTTTGTCTTTGGCACCATGCCACCGAATCAATTATCTTACAGCAGTAACACAGCCATTGCAAACTGAAAGAACATTTTGGCATGGGCTAAAACATGCTGAGGTGGTAACGTATGAAAAAGACCTCGTAAAACAGGGAATTAATCTTACTTGAAGCCCCAGAGCACTACTGGAATATGCATCGGTCATGATAAAATTTGAATCTCATCCAATATTTTTTACTGTATTTTATTTTTGTCACTACAGTTATACACAACAAGCTCAAACTTGAGTTTACTATCCGTATGTCTCCCCATTATTTAATGGTACATGAATTTTATTTTTCCTGGGGAATTTCCTGAACTTTTCTAGACAAAATCTCATTTTCTTTTTGATCATATTTCTACTGATTTCAGTTGGTATAAACTTCCTTTTTGCACCTTCGGCACAATTTCTAATTCGAACCTCAGTCTAGCAAACGGAGCTGTGTGGGCTAAACAAAATGCAATGTCCTTTCATTTTGGGAAGAATTTCATGGGAGTGTGTGGTTTTGGCTGCAAAAACATGGGACGGGCACCACGTGTGAAATTCAGACCTGTGCTGCCCAGCGCATCAACAAGAGTTATGAGACTGGATCTCAAACCGGCCCGCGCGGATCCCGCTGCTCGGCTCTTCGCCAGTGAAGCACACAGGCACCTGTCAAGCCAACTTCCAGACTCTGCGACAGAACGCCTAAGCAAGCCAAACTGGAATGCTTCATTTTTTTCAGGGAAGATGAAGCATTATGCAGCATACGAGCCATTAATTTCATGACAAGTGCAGATGGTAGATACACAGCTGCACACTCCCTGTAACCTAACGCAACGAACATATACTTCGAACTACTCCAATGGTAAGAGCTCCTGATGCCCTTAGCACAGCCCACACGGCGGCACATCCATTCAAACCCTGTTAAAATGGGGTTTAAGCGCAAGCCGAACCTGAATCCTCCTCTTTCCCCGCAGTTTGGGCCACGGCTGATGGGTATCTGCCTCAACCCGTCCCCCTGGCAGGGCAGGCAGCCCGCGGCACCGCCATCTCCTCCCCCGCCCACCCGCCGAGGGGCCGACCCAGCTCTGCCCTCCGCCGCCGCGGCGGGGACCGAGGGCCGCTTCGGAGGAGCTGAAGGAGCGGCGCGGAGGCCCCGCTCACGTCCCCTCTTCCCGCCCGCCGCTCCG
>Ga0065711_1033996_pt1 | contig 24461 bp, 16 predicted proteins | sample Hoacrofraction12_FD_59098 | JGI IMG/M metagenome (GOLD analysis project Ga0065711, IMG submission 59098) | Hoatzin crop microbial communities from Cojedes, Venezuela - Epithelial fraction 12 v2 (version 2) | ecosystem: Host-associated > Birds > Digestive system > Esophagus > Crop | place...
TTTTTTTTTTTTTTAAAAAAAAAAAAAAAAGGCAAGTGGTTCTGCCAAGACAAGCAGAGAATTATCTCCTATCATTTACTCTACACCTTACTGTTACTTCTGAACTCAAGCAGACACAAAAGCCCATCAGTTGACACAAAAGCTAAAGCTCGTCTCCAAGCACGTGAGCCCACCCACTGCATGTATCTGTCCCTCCAATGATCCCTTGGACTAAGCAAGTCTCCGATGACACTCACCATGTGTCTTTTTTTAAAGGCTGTCATAAAAGAACAAACTGTTCTTCCTTTTGAGAGACAGCTTTAATGCAGGGAAACACAGCAGAGGAGAAAAGATCAGGAAGTCTTTGAAAACTTTTAAGTGAAGTAGCAAAATCAGGTGTGACAAACCAGCTAAAGCCCTCTCTCGTTATTTTAGGAAGGTATCCATCTACGTTCATGGGAAAAGAAAGCAAGGAGATAGCTTTCTTTTCAGTTATAGGTCTCAGAAATATTATGCTCCAGATATGGTGCTGAGCAATAAGGGCGGTTCCTACTGCCCTCTACAGCGAGGTGAGGAAGGGACAGGACACAAAAAGCCAAGTCTCTGCTAGGAAGCCTCGTGGGGCCTCTTGCTTTTTATTCTGGCTTTACAGACACATTACTGGAAGTTACCTGCTGTGAGAATCCACAGAAGAACTGGTATAAAAACTGCGGTAAAATGAAGCAAAGGTTCTAGGGAAATGAAATAAGAAATGGTTAGCAGGGAAGCGCTTGATTTCTCAATCTAAATAATTTTTCCTGTTATCAGATATTAGTGTCTGATATTACAATATCAGACAAGTTAGGGCATTGTTTTCCACCAAGCACAAAACTAACCCAACGAGCTCTTAGTGTCTGCAGAAGACACTGGGAGAAACCCATGCTCACATTCCCCTGTCAGCACAGTTTTCAACTGACAGGCCCACAGCAGAGAGAGCCTCCTCTACGGAAGGAAAACAGAGCTGCAGAATATCCTATCCTTTTTTTGCCTGTTTACTACTTTTTCCACGGTCAAGGAACCCCACAGTATAAACAAAGAAATAAGCTGCACACACATCCTTACCTTATAGAAGAAATACTGTACAAGGTGTGCTATTCTCACGTAATATAAATGCCCGTGTGCTAGTAGCAATTTTCTTAAATGTTTAAACTTTGGCACAGCATAGTCACTGTTTCTGGAAGCCTGCCGTCCTTCTTTGCCTTTTATACCTGCAGAAAGAAGTGTGGAAAGGGGTTAATCCCCAGGGGACTGGAATTTGGACCGACGCCACCCGTTAGGTTTGCTCACATCACTCGGTGTCTGCAGGCACGACAAGGGCGATATTTCCCGGTCGAGTGCCCCAGGAGAGCAACTCACTAGCGTGCTGCAAGACTCGGCGTGGTTTTGGCTCCACAACACTCAGACCTGCCTCTGGAGTTTTTCAGCTATATTTAGGTTGCTGTCTGAGTTCCTATGTCAGAGAGCGTGGTGAAGAGTATCTAAGCAAACCTGACAGAAGATAAGGAATTGGTTTCCCCCGGGGTCTGCCCGCATCTAACACAGCCTAGTTATTTCATCGCAGACACTCAGCCGCCCAAGACATCCCCGCAGAGCTGAGCTCAAGAAAGACAGTTTTGTTCACTCAAAAGCCACATCCAAACAAACTGCACTGGGACCCCATTCATTAGAGGGCACCGTGGCATTTCCAACAGCCCCAAATAAAGAGGCTGCCCTTTCTCTTCCATCGGCCCTTCTTCAGCAGTATTAGATAAATCCCCAGTATTTCCCGTATCTCTGACACCTATCCTCCATTCTGCGGATTGTTTCCAGCCTGATGTCAGTCCTCAGGGCAGGGCAGACACAACATAACCGAGCATCACCTCGGGAAGCCTGTGCGGGTCCCCAGGGTTGAGTTACTAGCAGCTGCGACCAGTTCGCCCTAACAAAGTCTGATATTTTCACTGCACTGCCTTTGCAACAACTGCCAGTAATCACCCATCAGTTTGCTACTTGTGCCTCTTTTTTCTGACCAGCAAGCAACCTGTGCCACCTTGAATTTGGCCATAGCGTTTTTGAACACCATCTTCAGTTTATCACGGATAAAGAGAGTGGCACTATCAAAGGTGAGCAGTATGTGATCATCCCAAGCACTTATCTGAAGTCAAACCCTGGCTCCAAAGAAAGCAACAGCAAGCTTCCTGCGTTTTTCAGTGGGATCAGTTCAGCCGTGTGCAATCAGAAATACTGACTGCGCCAGAACAGCGACCCCCAGCAACAGCAGACAGGTCTTAGGGGTCGGACGGGTGTCACCAGGAGTCTCACCTATTCCAACATGTGCTTCCAAAATCATACTAACATCATTCGCACCATCCCCCACGGAGAGTGTTATCGGGCTCCCTTTTGTGTTCTTCACCATTCGCACAATCTAAAAGATTTACAAAAAGGATAGCAGCAGAAATGAGTCTGAAAAATTCAGAGAAATTCAGTTTGAAAGCCTCCAAAGACTCCCCACTTGCAAGAGCCCCCCAGGACAAGCAACCAGGCTTCTACAGCAGCAAAATAACACCTGGAAAGTTCAGATTAATAAAACCCTTCATTACCTTCTTTGCAGTCACCAACCAGAGTGAAAGCCAAGATCCAGCTGCACAGGACTGAAGGACAGTATTTAAAAAACAAATCCCAGGCAGCAGCATCCCACCCTTCCCTTCTGCCAGACCCCGCTCTCCCAAAGATGGGACCTCTCAGGCGTTTTGGGGGGGCAGGAAACCCCCCCAGAAACCCTCCCACAGGGCAGGAACACACCACTCCTCACGCTTAAATACCATCAGCTGGCGTGAAGGAAGTCACAGACTCCACTTGACAAACTTGGAAAGGACAAAAGAACAAACGGGGTTTTTTGTTTATTTCTATTTGGCTTGGGCTTCTGGCTTCCTGCGAGTGTATTAAAGTTTTTACATTCAGATTTGAAAGACTGGTGTGTTTCCATTAGCCTCTGAAGCTCCAGTGAGGCTTACACATGGCCTGGAGAAGCCCCACCTGGTTAAACGATCAGGTCAAGTCGCTGTCGATGGACTAAAAGTGCATCACATCACCTAATGACACGCTTCTGTCAGTTAAAAGTTGAGTACATACCTGTGCTTTCTGCAAAGGAGCCATCCGGCAGCAGAGGACTGCAGTACACTTCAAGCAGATTTGTAGAAATATGTTTTTGTAATTACTAGAACTAGAGTCCTGAGAAGGGTTGAGTATCAGCGACAGCGTCGCGCCATCTATAATGAGGCCGTATTCTTGACTCAGCGTCCAGCTTCTGCAACACAAAGAGGCACAGGTTGGAAAAAAACAGTATTTTAAGTCAGTCTAGCTGCTTGCATCCTCTTAGTAGAAAAGAAATTGCTTTTGTATTCATTTTCTTCTCCTCCCTTTTTGGTGGCTTAGCAATCTTAAAAAGCTTGGATTTAACATGCGCCCTTCACTAAGGGAACTGCATAATTAAGCTCAAAACCAGCTAATAACTAGAGACAATGAGCAGAGCGAAGGAGCCAAACGCAGTGTCTGCAAGTAGCCACTCCCCAGGGCCACAACATAGTCTTATTTCCCCCCGAAGTTTGTGTCTGCAGCCCAGACACACACAGGCTGGGTCCTCTTGCTCACTTACCTCTTCAGGCCCCCCCGGGTTTTGGGAATGTCCTGAATCAGCTTTTTATGGTACTCCATCAGCAGCTCATGGAGCCGATCCTCCTTCCTTTCGCTCTCGCCAACCGTTCTCGCCGTCAGCTCCAGCAGCTCGGTGCTGGTCTGGAAGAGCCTGCAGGCGTAGCAGGTGGATTTGGCAGTTTCCATCTTGTCTCCTGTCAGCACCCAGACCTTCATGCCAGCCGTGTGCAGAGCTTCGATCGTCTCTGCCGACTGCTCCTGCAGCCTGCAAGCAGAAGCAAAACATCATTCCTCAGGTTGGTCCACGTTTAATCCATATAACCCTTATTTTGCAGTAGGAAATACCAGCTCAAGGAAAGTTAACTGGTTTTCCCTGTGCTGGACAGACCACCACCACAGGAACAAGGATTAGAAGACAGCAATCCCAAATCTTTACTTGCAGCCAAAACAAAACATCATTGCTTTGTACTACGATATCTAAGAGTCCAGGGTAAGGGTTTAATCTATACATGCAGTTACTATAACTGCATGCAAAACTGAATTTGTTTTGCTGCGCAAATTAATGCTGCATGCTTAATTCACTGTCTAGAAGTGTGAATACTTTGGTAGTTTCATTAATAAATTCTAATTCCTACTACACTGGCCAATTTTAGCAACTAGGGCACTGTGTAATGGGTTATGCCACAGAGGAATTAATTGCCCTGGACACTTCCAGCATCTGCCTGGCTGCTCGGTTCCACCACAGCGAGTCAGGGCCACGACGCAACATCAAGCAGAAACCGCAGGTACCGCAGTGTTGGTGGTCGCCTCTTTACCTGTCTTCTACGGCCGTAGCCCCAATCAAGTGCATGTCTGCCTCTGTGTCTTCAAAAACCTTTGCCATCTTTTCCTCCCTGTCCTGCAGAGCCATCTTAGCTTCATTAAGTAGCCTGTCAATTTTATCGTACTCTATTTGAGTGAGTTCTTTGAATGCCACGCAGAGCGTTCGGTAACCATCCTGGCAGGGGAAGGGAAAGAAAAGAAAGTGGACATGGGACCTAAAAACAGATTTTCTACAGCTCAGCTTTAGCATTAGTGTTTTTCTCCACCATCAGTGCTTGCTGTCAGTACTGACCCTGAGAGCAATGATAATTTGTTGGTTTGAGTCAAAAGACCAATTTCTCTGTGTTTATACAGTAAGTTCTTCCCATCAGAGTAACCATGGTTATGCTTATTTTGTGCATGTGATACGGCAGAGAGAAACCAGGAGAAGGACCAGAGCCGAGTGTGCATCCAGCAGGTAGAGCGGGGACCGGGTGTCCCCACAACTGGGACCAGGCGCTTCTCCCACCAGAGAAAACAGCCTGCTATTGTTATTTCTATTTTTAACTTGCTTGAGAGACGTTTGGACACAACTGTGATGGAGATCATATAAATAAATCAAACGTCAAATAAACGTTGGAAGCCAAAGAAACAGAAAAGGAAAGCAGCCTGTCTTCAAAACAATGTGAAGCGACATTCAGATTTTTCAACACTTTCCTCCAACGCAAGGTCACATCCCTGTTTTTGGAATAAGGCTTTCCCGACCCCAGGAGCCAGCCAAATTCCATCCGCGTGCTCACCATAGCGTTGCGGTCCACGTGGACTTTTGTTTGTTGGATTTCTTCTTGCTGCACCCTTGGGAAAATAGAGGAGTCTGCTCCTTTACAGAAGAGAAGCAACTGTCCTGAAACCAAAGTATAAATGGTTTATAGCACTCGCAAGCTGCAGAAAGCCTGAACAGCTTCAACAGCCAGCAAATGATGCAGAGGGAGGAAATGTGGCAGGACTAAAGAAGGAGCTGCTAGAAGCCCTGTTGCTTACCAAGAGCAGCCTCGCACTAACCTGTGCAAAAGCTTGTTTGACCTCGGGCTGGGACATTAGGTGTCCCTCCCCGCCTCTGAGCAAGCTTTCTGCCACAGCCTGGACAAAGCAGTTTATTTTTCCCTATTTAGAAGCCTTGGCAACCTTTTCAGGGAGGGTAAAACAAGCATCCCATGCCTTACAGGACTAAAATTATTGAAGGATGGTGACCTCTGAATTTTTGCCTGCTACCCCCAGGAAAACCCATCCTGCTCAGGGGAAGGTCTCGGATCTCCCCCCTGTAGTTGCACCCCCAGGCTGGAGCAAAGCAAGCAACCCACAGGTCACTGTCCCTGTCCTCTCCCCTTATCTGCTGCTGGCCCCCAACCACTGCTATGCAGAAAATTAACTCTATCCCAACCAGACCCAGTACAGAACTTAATTAGACCAGCTTAGAAGACCTAACAGCTCGGCCTCGCTGGGTTACAGCGTGTGGCATTATGCACGCTCAGCACAGGAATAAACAGGACCCGTTTCCTATTTGTCCACATTGTATGGGAGTCCAAAAATGCGTTTAACTGTACCCGCGGTGGTTCTCACAATGACACTCATACGGCGACGGACGGGATCAAAGTTCAACACATGCAGAAGCTGGTACCTTAAAAAAAAGAAACTTAGACTCAGTAAAAGAAAAATAACTATTTAAGACAGAAAATCACTAACAACGAGCTGCAGAAATCAATACACCCTACCAGTGGCAGCACCCGCCAGGCACTGTACTTTTTACAGCTACTACACAAGAAAGCAGAGTGAAAAAAGCCCTCCAGTGCTGCTTTGAGCACGGGGCTGAGGGTGTGGGTGCCCAGCAGTGCTCAGAGCCCAGGCAGCAGCTCAGCAGGGCACCACGCACCGCAGGCAGCGGCGTCGGTTCCGGCATCTAAACCAGAAGCTTCACCATAAGGGGAATCAGAAGTGAAACTTGCTTGTGAAGGCGAGTTCTCGGGGAGCACTGGGATTAGGTCAGTGATTCTCAGATGTCCCACGAGCTACAAGCACAGAGTGAAGTCTAATCATTTTCAGCTCAGAAGGGGAAAAAAGTTACAGGGAAGGGAGCCATATCACGCAGTGTAGGCTTAGAGTACCCTGTCACAAGGCCAAGCCACTGTCCGTAAGGTCAGCAACCACCCCGTGAATCCCGGGAGCCATCTGCGCAGCCAGGCACGGATGAAGGATAGGTGCAAGGGACTGCAGGCACTTCAGATGGCACTAAAATCGCCAGCAGATTTTTGGAAGTAAGCCTTTCAGCCTGCACCTTGCTGTGTCGCGCTTTGTAAAAGTGAGAGGAGTTTTTGGGCAGGTCAGCACGGTCTGACAGCCCTCATGGAACAGCTTTGACCTTGCCAGGTTGGCCACGCTGACCAAACTCAATCCAGCCAGGCGGGGGCCGGTGCAGCACTAGCAGCCCCATTCCTTGGCGGCCCCTGCACTTACATTTCAGTTTCATTCTTTTGGTTTCGTATTTTCATGAAATCGTTTTCAAGTCCTAGAAAAGTGAAACCATACCTGTCAATAAACAAAAGGACAGAACAACATTGAAAACACCCATTGGCACATATTATTCATTAACAACGTTCTCGTTTCACCTTCTGCACTGCAGAGGAGAGAAAAGAAGTTAGTGAGCCTGAGCTAAAACTCTTGGCTGGATGTTTGCTTGCTCCCTGCAGAGCCTGCTATGATGTTCTGGCACCACTCCCCGGACCTGGAGAGCTGGGCACCGCAGTGCACAGACACCACGAGCCTCCGGACACAGTCTCCTGGGTCTCCGGCAGATTTCTGAGCCATGAACAAGTATACACAGCTGCAACAGCCTCTGTCTGAAACCTGGGGGCTGGCAATAGCACGGAATCGTAGAATGGTTTGTGTTGGAGGGGATCTTAAAGATCATCCAGTTCCAATCCCTCTGCCATGGGCAGGGACACCTTCCACTAGACCAGGCTGCTCAAAGCCCCATCCAATCTGGCCTTGAGCATCTTCAGCAGGATTCAAATGCACGTTTGATTAAAGTAACTCATCCTATTAATTTTGCCACTGCACGCCAAGGAAGCAATTTGGCTGCAACACGCACATGGTAACTGGTCTCCATTTCTTGGGGACTGAAATACATGGCCATGGGGGTTCCAGCAAAGGAGCCTCTGCCCCAGCCGGGCCCTGCGGCACCTTGGGGCTGCTTTCAGCAGCAAACACAAACTACTGCCTCCCAAGAAGCTGCTCGGGGAAGACCCTTTGCAGAGCATCCCCTTCTACAGAGAGCTCATTTAATCCCACAGACTCACGTGGCTTCACAGGGCTGCAGGTCAGGCCCAGCGTTGGTATCACAACACGCTGCCCCAGAGAGAGATTCAGTCGTGACCAGGGAAAGCGGTCTATCGCCTTCAGATAACCCTCACCTCCCTCCCACCAGCGAGAGGGAATTAAAAACCCAACATCATCGTATTCTTACTTTTCTGCGCCTTTCACCAAAGCAATCTCGTCTGGGGAAGAGGAGATGTAGGTGTATTTGCGTTCTGGATGTCCTATCAGCCCATCCACCTGGTCTGCCTCCTTGATCTGAACGGTGTGGCACAGGCAGAGGGCTCGCAGGAACAGCTCCTCGCGGCTCTGGGCAGGAGGGAAGGAGGGTTTGTTACCACCTTAATGTCATGCACCGAGCCCACCTCGCAGCACTTTGGTGTGATTTTTGTGTATGGATATTTTAGAACAAAAAACCAACACTCCCTCCCAGCTTCTGCTGCATTTACCCAGCCAGAAGCTGACCACAAAACCCTAACAGTCATCGACATGCAGGTTTCTTACCTTTTCTGCTTTGCCGTAATATTTTAGGGGTCCATCGGTCTGAGAGAAGCCATCCACCTCCGAAATGCAGTCTTTGTACTTGTGCCCATCTATGCAGCACTCTATGAACTCCATGCTGTTCTCCGTCAGGGTCCCAGTTTTGTCCGTGAAGACGTACTCCACCTAGAAGAACGCAGGCAGGTGGCCTCGCTGGAGCCCCAGCCCCACGTGCCGGGGAAGGAGCCCCCCAGAACCAAAGAGGCTGGGGCATTTTAGCGCATCTGCACTAATGCCGGAAAGCACTTTGCTGCTATCCTAACCTGGCCCCACAAAGATGCAGGTGCCCCACAGGAGTTACACCACCGTGCAGTTCTACTACTTTGCTCCTCAGAGTAGTTATCTTTTTTTTTTTTTCCCAGCCTGTGGTGGCAGGTGGCAGCTCCTGAAGACTTAAAGTTTGTTTCCAGGCTCTTTGTTTTCCTCTCATCCTCTTTACTGGGTCCTTTGCTACGGCTCCTAGTGCTTATATAGCTGCTGCTGCAGGTCTGCTGCCTCCTTTGGGGGATTTTCATCCTGGTGCTGTATTTAAATTAGGTAATTACTACTCCCAAATATTTTTTTTACTTTTTTTAAAGCAAAATAAAAAGCAGAAGGCACTACCCATACCCTCCTCTCAGTCTCTCCTAGCACTCACAGGAAAGGGAAGCCTGAGCTGTTTAATTGCCCCAGCAAAGCCAGCAGCAGCGTGGCCGCGTGTGCACCGCATGCCCAGAGAGATGACTGGGCAGACATTTTCGCTAATCCTCAAAGAGACAGAGGATTTTTAATTTTTAATTGAAGCAGTGAAAGCAAACCACCCTGACACGCAAAGCGCTGCGCCTGATATTCCCCAACATGGAAACAATTGGCATGACCCAATTCCTGCTCTTTCATGCACTATTTATAACCTTATCCATTTTGCAGAGTGAGTAGAATCACATTAAATGGAAAGTGCCACCAAGCCAGCCAAAGCTCTGCCCTGAGGGGACCGCGAGGGACTGCCATAACAAGGGTTCCTATCAGGGAGGACGTTTTCATCCACATTTTCATCCAAGCAGATGGAAGCAGAGCACGTTCTGACCTGCCCGAGCTCCTCGTTCAGGTCCGAGGTGTTCACCAACGCCCCCTCTTTTATTTCTTCATCGTACATCTCTTTGTCCCAAGAGATGAAAAAGGAACCCAAGAACTTCTGCATCTCTACTGTAACGTACATGGAGACTGGGATAATAAAATTGAAGAGGACCATAAACGACAAGAAGTCCGTGAACATCCGCAAGACCTGCAGTGGAAAGAGGAGAAGGAGATGCAGTCTGTGCCTGTCAGGTGTAACTCAGGGGCTGTCTACAGCAACTCCTCTGGGGTTTCAGGCAGCTTCTTCTTCTAAGGTTAAACAGAAAAAAACCCAAAAACAACCTGAAAATGAACTGAGCTAAGATACAGGGCCAAATTCTGCTTTCCTTTGATGCAGAAAATCTCATTGTCTCCTGCACATCTGCGAGGGTATAATACAAGAATGTAACTCACTGCTTCATAGTCACCAAAATGATGTTTTATTCAAGTATATTCCTTTTAAGAAAATAGTGCTACAGGCTCATTCTGGTCTTCAGTAACTGGAAATGAGAAGCAAGCGGCTTGAGACTAGCTGAGCTACGGTGAGGGTACCACTGGTGCAGGGACACCACTGTAAGTCCTACTCAATAATCCATCAAAAAATGATTTCTACACACTCACACTTTCAGGCTTGACTGCCTGCGTCTCGGCAAGTTTAAGCAGCCAGTTGACGTGGTCTCAATTTATGTTTATCTACTTAAAGCGGAAAGACAGCTCAAGTTCAGATAAGGATCCAGGTTAAATCGGCTGCTGAGTTTCTCCAATATAGAATATTTATTTACGCTTTGCCCAGCTCCACAAAAGCATCACCATGCACAAGCACGAGAGAGGCAGGAAAGAAACGCAACCAGCAGGAGAGCCCGAAAGAAACCACAGCACTTCCAGTGAGCGGAGAGGAGTCGCAGGGCTGGCAGCAGACATTATCAGATTAAATAAAACTGTCAGAATAAATAAAGCTGGAGGAGGTTCCGAAACACAAATCCACTTACCTTGAACGTCTCTCTCTCTTTTTTAGTCTTTTCGTTGTACCAAGGCTCATCGTTAAATGGATTGCTCTGCCAGACATATTTCAGAGTCGTGCACACAGTAGCCTTGCTCAATAGGATGCATAAATATACTATCAAGAAAGCGTTGATAGATCTGAAAAATAGGTTTCTTCTTTAAAATCTTGCAGCTATTTTTATATAGAAAAATAAGCAAATAAGCAGGAACAAGAGTTCCTTACTCTTAAGAAGGGAATTACAGAAGGACTGCTTTTGACAGTGCTGATAATCAGGTTCAGTTCATATATTTTAACATTTCTTAATTTTATTTTTAAATAAAAAAAGATACTAAACAATGCAGCTTCTTGCAAGATATTTTATATGCAATCAGAGAACACCTGAAACAAAAGGCAGAAGATTATAGGATTATTTCGGTACAAGTCATCCATGAAAAAAAGAAACCCCAACAGCTTTTAGCGATTTTTTGCTGACTATAAATACTCACTTTTCTACAGCAGACCGTTTCTGAGATTTCCCTTGGTAGTTCAAAGCCATTTTCGTTTCCATTCCAGTATAGACTGCAACTCCTACAGGGTATTAAAGCAGGGCTCATAAGGGACTCGCAGCCCAGGAGGGACTCAGCTTGTACTTGGCATCAGGGGCATCGGTGTTTACACTGAACTCGAATCCCAGCTGAAGAAAGAGGCATTACCCAAGGACTGTTCAACTACAGAAGCCTCCGAGGCTGCTAAGTAATGCAACTGCCTATATCCCAGAGCACCAAGCAGGAGCCTATGGATCATATACAGTCAGAAGAAACATCAGTCTTCCGTAACAGCCGTCAGTCTCAATCACCAGTGGCTGGGACTGTGATCCTAGCACACATTTTCAGCAAACGATTTGGAAACAACTCCCTGCTCTACGTATCTCAGGCAAAAAGAAAAGCCTGCTGAAGTGCATTAACACAACCTGCACAGCTTGGCAGCACTGCAGATATAACCAGTACCTCCTAATTTCACCCTGTCAACTTGGCAATCAGTTTACATACCGAGAGTAACTGTAGAGCCCAGGCAGACAGGCTGTAGGGAAGTATTATCCCTCTTCAGATCTAGTGAGGAACATCTACCCTTGTCATTATTTATCAGAATTAAATAAATAAATAAATAATAATGATAAAAACTGTTCACCATAAATCTTCTTGGTATTTTTGAGTGTAGCACCTTTCAGCAACAGGTTTTCAGGACCCAAAGACCTGAACATAAAAGAAGTTGTAACATTACATCACTCAAAGAACATTCAAACTGCTTTATAATTTAGACCCAGAGATAGATTATAAAGCTAAACAGATGTTCTTTAGATCAGATTACTTGATTTGTATGTTAAATTGGGCATTGTTTGAGTTTATTTTTCTCTTTACATACTTATATTTCCACTTCATCTTACGCAGATTATTTTTGGTGCTCAAAGTCCCAAATTTAATGGGGAATTATCAGCAAGGCTTTTGAGGAATATGTGCAAAATATTCAGATCTAACATTCTAGTACTTATATAAAAACCTGATTTTAAAAGCATCAAAAATCTGTCTATTGCAGAACAGTTGATCATCGGCACCATTAAAACCCAGGGTTTATTTTGCCCCCTTTCCTGTTTTTATTTCTCTTCAAAAACCCCACCCAGGACCCCCCATTGCTCCCAGGGTCCAGGTAGATCCACCACAGCACAAAATACAGCTGGCGCCGCTCCGGTGACAGCCATCTGGTTTTGATGACTTATGAACATTATTTACTGTTTTTTTCCCCTGAAACACTCTGATGTTTAAGTTTCTGCTTTCCTTCAAATAACGATAGTTTGCAATTGCCTGGTAAATTTACTCTCCATCAGCAGGGAGGACATTACCAGTTGGTCCTGTGTTGCTTCCCCAAGAACGGGTCAAACACAAATCACAGGGCGGCAGAAATGGAGCGAGTGAAGAGGTTAATTACAGGCCTCACTTAAGAATGAAATATTTGGAATGGTTAAAGAAAACCAACCATTCCCTAATGACGGCAGAACAAGGTCAGATCCTTGAAAACTGATGTAGATGCCCAACCTCTCTGAGGAGGGCCAGCGAGACAGCTGCGAGACCAACCTGGCTACTGGCTCTTGGTTGCTTCTGTAAATGATAATTCTTCCAACAAATCTGCAATAAAAATATGAGAAACTTGTGTTAGAAACATGTTATAAAGAGCCACTACAAACACGCTAAAAAGTCCTTGATAAGAGATGGAAGCAAAGACAAAAACAAGCGCGTTTGGGAGTTCAATGCCTCAGAGGGGCAGGGAGAAGCGCTGCAGCCCCCCGCGTGCCCCCAGCTGCCACCCACCAGCCCCCGACCATGCCTGTGCAGCCCAGCACATCCCCACTACAGAGCGCAACGCCCCTAGCAAGCCTCCCTCGAGGGATCTAACCGAAGTCATTCAGCCCAATGCATTTCACCTGGGAGGAGAATGGCCTAAGAATAGGCACGGGAACCATTACTGCAGCTGAGCTGACAAAAAATAGCTCATTACACCATGGCAAGCGTGGCACCGGGGAGGTTTTGCTGCAAAAAAATGGAGCTCTGAAGAAGTGTGGTGTCGACTTTGCCATCCTCGTACAGAAGAAGCCCGGCAGCTTACTGCTGCCTGGAGAAACAAAGGGTAACTCAGCAGGTCCTGTAAGCGATGGTGCTCAGACCCCGGGCAGCAGCAGGCAGGGCGGGCAGGAGGAGCAGACTCACTTGTAGAGGTCGGGCTGCGGCTGCTCGCACTCGATCGTGGCGGTGAGGGTGTCGATGGCTTCGTCCGTGCAGAGCACGGTGGTATCCCGCACTGCGTAGTGAGTCTGGGCAGAGGAGCAGACAGCGTCACCATGAGCCCCCAAGCCCATGTTTCACCCCGTCCCTTAAAATGCCACCACACAAAGGCTCATCAGCCCACCCGAGCCCTCACCCCACTCCCACAACACAGCTGAAGAACCTCTCAGAAAAGACTGAAGTCATTAAGCTTAATAGAAAGCGCAGCAGGAAGGAGTTGCTGGCTATCTGTTCAGCAAGGCGTGCACCAAAAGCAGAGCAGCTTTGGTTTTTGCCCAGGGACTCGCTGCCGCCCCGGCTGGGGTGGGGGGGAGGCTGCAGGTGCCCCCAGGGCAAAGAGGCTCTGGGGACCACTCGGTCCTGAAGGTAATTATACACCAGCTCCAGCGCCCAGGGATCAGGCAGAGCACTGGCAGACTCCCAGCTATTTTTAGCAGCTGCTGCTGCAAAGGTTCATCTCTCACAATTAACTGGAAAGCCTACGAAGGATGCGCTCGCTGCCTTCCAGGCTCTATTTATAGGAGCTGCTCAGAGCTCCAAGTCACGGCGGGCTGCACGGCAGGCTGCCTCAATCCGTCTTCACAAACAAATCCATTAAAAAGCTTCCTCCCCCCTTTACGTTCGCGGTCCCCTCCTTGCGCATCCCGGGAGGAACCGTTACGTTACACACGCTGTAGCCATGACGTTACCAGCACCCACCTTCCTGTCGTTTTGGTAACCTGCCTGGCTTTTTGTGTCGAAAGCAGATGCACACACACGCACGCATCTCTGGTATAAACCACAGCCTTTGTGAAACACAACGCAAAACTGTTCCTGCAGCGCCCAGTACCGAAACCAGCCCTTGTGTGGGGTTTTGCGCCCGCTGCTCCTGTCACCCTGGACACTGTGCAGTTACTGAATCATACCTCAAAGCCGCCTCCCAGTCAGTTCCACGATCTTTACACCCTCAGTCCCTTAGCGTATTTAGAACACACGTGTTCTTTTAGACAACATATGACTGAAGATTCACGCTTCAAAGACAGAGCCCTGAAAAAATCCCTTTTATAGTTTTGCTCTAGTTTCACTTAGACATCTTTCCCATACCTCGACCTGACACGTCCCAAACACCAGAAAAATCCCCACCAGGTAGGCAGCAGATACCAGCACAGATGAGTTTTTGTGTGTACCTGGGCATGCTTCCCTCACCCTCGTTTTGCAGCAAAACCTGGTTCCTAATGTTAGATCTATTTTCCCAAACAGCACTTGCTTTTCTATTCCCTCTTCCCCTTCAAACTCATCTTCATCTCGTCAAGAAACAGAAGGCAGCTCCCAGTCACCTACAGGAATCCACAAACCAGGAAAAAAAGCACCACAGCGCCTGATACAGAAATTCAGCATTGCACCTGCAGACTCAAAAAGTCAGTAAGAGCTAAGACTTTGCAAAAGTTATGTGAACTCATGCATGTAATACACCTGAAACAAAAAAGCAATTGGCTATTTAACATGGTTATCTATTTTTAGCCTCAAGCCACTTCAAAGCTCCACTCCACTAGTGGAACCAGTATGGTGCATCAGCTCCTACACATGATTTCCAGTACTGATTAACAGCCGCCCGTAAAGACACAAGCCACAGACCCCATACAATATGGATCAGATCAACAACTGTATTCCCACTGACTTCAGAGTGTGCCAGAACGAATCATGTCATTTTACAGTATCTTCCAGTCTTACTAGTGCAGTTACTAGTATCTGTATAAATATTTCTCAAACACAAGCACAAAGTTTTCACGTCTTCTGATGTATGTAAATTTTTTGTTGTTGCTGCTTCTTTCCCTAGTTTAGAGGGGGGATGAATAATGAAAGAAAATAAACTGAAGAGGACATTCATCCTGAGCAAGACTAGTATTAAATTTCACTGCTTGATTCACGGAAAGGGAGAGAAAAAAACCCAGACGTGACGTTTTTCTCATGCTGGTGAAAAATTCCCCAAATGAATCTAGACATACCACCTCAAAAAGTCCCCAATCTCACTGGAAAAGCTCAGTTAAGTAACAGAAACATTGGCAGGTCCTGGAGAGGGAGCCAAAGCAGCTGCAGGACCTGCTTTACCAACGCCCGAGACCTTGTGAGGCGCAGGGATTGCGCTTCCCACTATGGGCGATAAAGCAGCAAAGCTGTATCGATAAATATCGATACCATGTGGGGCAGCGGCAGCAGAAATGGCTGTTGGAAAACCAACAATCCCGAGGGCACGTCGGTGCCGACACATTGGGAGCAGACAGAGGGAAGAGCTGTTAAATGCAGCCACCGGGACAGGCTCTGCAGGAGCATCCTCCAGTTTAGCACACATCCCCCGCCAAGCACTGGCTGGAGTGGCAGCTCCAGGCACCCAGGTACCCCAGAGCACCACCCCATCCATCCCCATCACCTTGAAATTGGACTCGCCGTCGAGACTCGCTGTAGTGACGTAACAGGTCCCATCAACGCTGCTCGAGGCCAAAAATATCAAGTCACAGGGGAAGGTCTCATCTGCTTTCACTTCTACTATGTCTCCAACCTGGAAGAGACGAAGCATTCACCTGAAAAACCCTCTCGGTTGTCATTAGATGGTTACGGATTTAGCTTCTCTCAAAGCCCAGAAGCAATAACCTTGGCTAAAAGGGAAACTGGGGTTCAAGAGGTGCACAGGTCCCCAGATATCCCACCACAGCCCGACAGGTCAATCCAGCCTAGCACCAACTCAGAGCGCCCACATGGCATGGTTGGTATTTATTTCTCTGCTAAATCTCGATGGAGCAAGAGGCTGTACTTGTCTGAAGTGCGGTGTGACAAATTAACGTCAAAGCTAAGCGTACTTTCCTGGTGTCCTTGGGAGAGTTGGAAATAGAAGAGGACAGCCTGTCCCAGAGAAGTGCAAAACGCTGACAGATCTGTCACTTGTCAGCCCCGGTACAGCTTTTGCGAGACAGCTTTTCAAAAGCCATCAAAGGCAGCTTCACTCCTTAACCGGGACAGCTCTAACCACGGTGCGCTCCTCCGGCCCTCATCTCCTTACCACACACCCTCGTGTCCCCATCGGCTTCAGCGATAACCACACACGAGTTCTTTGTTAACAGTTACCTTGATTTTTTCACTCTCTTTCTGCACTTGCTTTGCATTTTCAACAATGAAGACGTTGCTTTTGTTCACTTCGTTGTCAGCTCTGTGCCTCAGCCAGTCCTCGTATCCCTAGGCACACAAATACAGGCAGCACAAACTCGTAACGAAGCAAGTAAACTAATGGAAGAGGATGTGTGCGAATGGAGAGAGAGGGAGATATTAAAAAAATGAATAAATTAAGCAGTTCTCAGACCTCCTTCATGCCTGACAAAACACCAACCACAGTAGCTCAGATTGAATCAATTTATTTTAAAAAACTTCATATGCATATTTGACAGATTCAGAACAGACTAAAAAAACAAAAAAAAATAATCTACATGCAGCGCATGCAACGAGCAGCTAAATTACTGTAACATGTTTCCATTCTCCTCAGTGTTGGCAAGGACAGGCTGACAATATGAATAATACACTTCGCACCCTGCGCCTCTTTCCTATGGTAACGCAGGACAAGACTCTTCCTCTTCAGCCCTCAATGAAAGAATAAAACCTTCAGATTCGAAACAGATGGATTTTACTCTAGTTCTCCCTTTCCGGCCCCTGCAGAAGAAACTTCTTTTATCATTCAATCCTTCCACAGAGGATATTTTAAGTGGCACATGTGTGTACGATGGGAGGAAAAAGGGCTTATAACATCACAAGAAGATGAGGACTACGTATTTTCGGGACTAGCTGAGCTGTAGAACAGAACCTGTCCTTTCCAGTTACCAACACTGGAGCAGAGTGGGGCTACATTTGGAGCATGGCTCTGCAAAGACTCGGAAAGCATTTCTAAAAAGAGAACAAAAATTCAAGTAAAGCCAGAACTACAGTGGTAACCTTTACTGACCCTCACGGCTTGTTTACAACAGTACATACAGAGATGCTTTACGCTGCCAAAACAAAAGAGACCAGTAGCCACACTCCACATGCAGCCGCTCTTGAAAAGCATCAGTACAGGCGTCCCGCCTTCTGAGAAGGGTTCACCAAACCCACCAGCCCATTCTGGTGACTTCTGAGTCTGTTCAAACACATGCTCATCGTTTTCTCCATTATACATCCCAAAGAGCATCCTCCTCTCCCCACACTGATACTTGTACCTGTTTGATAGCTGTGACGGTGATGACAAAGAAGAGCGGGAGGCCGCTGGTCACCGGGCTCGTCGGGGTGTCCACGATCACCTGCAGAGAGAAAAAATGTACTGCTGAAAACTGGTTTTCAGGCAGCAGAAGAAACAAAAACTCTTGTAATGGGAAAAAAAGGGTGCTCAGCTCACTGCGGGTAAGTCACAGCCCAGCAGAGGAGGAAGGGAAGGAATGGGCACATAAGAAGGACCAGCACAGGGATCCTGAGGAGACTATAATCCCTCCTCCTGAAGACCACAGGATGTCCTCAGGTGGGAAAAATACTATCAGAAGTAGCTTAAAAGCTAAATTTGACCTTGCTCTAGTGGGAAACAAAAGCCCGGATGAATGGACTGCTGGGGATGGGCTACATAAATGCAACTGCTCAAAGCACAGATGCCCACAATTCTGCTCCCACCATGGGGTGTGCTGGAGAGGACGACCACGTGGAAGGAGGAATGGGCAGAGGCAGCAGCAATGCGTGAAAACCCCCCTCATTTCTCAGTGAGCCACAGGAGGGCCGATTCTCCTCTTTGGCAGTGAAGACAGGGCACATCTGAACCCTAAAGCACAGCTGGTTATGAGAGGGAGGACACCACCCGTCGTCTTGAACCATTGACACTCAGAGGCTAAAAGTAACGTGCATCAGCCCAAATGACCTATGAAATAAAAATCATGCTCCACTCCGCAACATCAGTAAAACAGAAATCCACACGTTGTCTTTACGCTCTCAAATTTGAAGTTCAGAGCCTGATTTAAGCACAGCGACCGCACAAGGGCCTTGGGGTGGGTAGGTGAATCCTTCCTGAGCTCGGTACGGCGCTCAAGTCAGCGCCACAGCAAAGACCAAGTCTCTCCATCATTAATTAAACCTTCGGGCTGCGGGAAACTGCTGTTTATTCTGACTGTATCATGACATGGCCTGAAGGGTAAGAACGGCAGAACAGGTTCACAACTAGGAGGGAATAACGTAAGCGTCCTTGCCCCACCTTCCAAACCAGGGCACATAAAATCGGCCTTCTTTCCTGCCCTCCCCAGAGAGGACGGGAGCACCAGAGGCAGATGGCGAGGGCTGTGCCGAAAGGGATGGGGAAGCTCAGCAGAAAGGCTTTGTGTCCCCACAAAGGGACTTTGTTTCCCTCCGCTTGTTTGCGCTTCCCTGGCACGCTCACAAACCACAGCATCTGTATATTTATTGTTTTAGGCTGTCCGTAAAATGCTGTGTTAAGGACAGGACCGCTCTTATCAGCTGGGAGGAAGCTACATTGAAGTTTTTAACTCTGTGAAATGCTGTATACTGCAATTTTACCCTGCACTAGTGGACCCAAAGAGAGAAGAGATAGAAGTAGAAGAGAGACACCACCAGAAGCAGCCAGCAAAGTGGTGTATGAGTTAAGCAGCATCAGGGTAAACCAAAATAAACACAACAAATATTCCCAGGAAGACAAAGCCCTGGCTCACTCAAATGGGTGTAAAGTGTTTACAAACAGAAAGTCCGGTAGAAACCAGAATTTAGAGGAACAACCTTGAGCGAGCATGGTGCCAAGTGTCACACAGACACCTCACACACAGCATGCATGATGGACACTCATGGGAGCGGCATCATCGAAGTCTTGGCCCATCAGCCAAAAGTTATCCAGCAAAAACTACACAGACACCAGAAATACAAGAGGAACTTTGGCTTTTAGCTGAGAAGGGCAAGGGAGAGAGGACCTCCTGCTGCCCCACGGGCGAGTTCTCTGCACTGGACCAGATGCAGCTGTATTTAAGCAAGCAATATGATTTCTGTCCAGACAAATGCTGTATTACAGGTGTGTGAGCACAAATGTTAGCTGAAGTCCCCAGAATAACTCGTTTGTGTATTTGGAGACTGCACTCCCTGCGCATCCCATGGCTGGATACTGCTCTTCCCTTTCGCAGCTGGTGGAAAGCCGAGGGACACACGAGCAACGTGCCAGAACATCAAAGGCAGACTCCTTTGAAGCTATTTTTGAGCTGTTTTAGGACTTCAGTAGCTTAACTTGGATCTACTTAAAAGCAACAAAATCCTCCTGTTACTTAATAGTTTCTTCCTAACTCATTGCTTAAGAGACTGAAGACCACAGTCCAGAAGTCATCCCCACCAATCAAAAGGGAAATTTTTCATTCCTGCCACCTCCTAAATTAGCTTACTGCCATCAGCTTGGTCTGTCTACAAACACATTTGGACTACACTTACTCCAGGCCAGCCATTTCCACCAGTTTACCTGCAGTTTCCTTTGAGTGCTGCAACAGATGAATCACAGCAACAGCTACTTGTATGCCTGTTAGTGCACCAATAGGTGTTTTATGTTTAATGTACGCACTTTCTCCTCCTCTCTCTTAAACAAGAGCTGAATCTGGAGTCCCAGAGTAACAGACATTTTGACAGAGGGCTTCAGCAGCAGGTAGAGCAAATACACCAGGCAATCCCCCAAGCGCTGTGATACTTCGCTCCCAATGCGGCACATAGGGCATTTCCATTAAAGCAATTCAAAGAGAAGCACCAACATTCAAGCTGTAGACGCCATTTATCAAGGTATAACCCTTGGTATTTTAAATGAATGGAGCAGCCCTGAGTGTTTTTTTCAGGCCAGCATCATCTCCAGAACAACGAGTGCCCGGCGGCAGTCAGTCACTCTACACAGCAGCGAGCGTATTAGTGCTGTCGGGCTGGTTTCTGTTCGGTTGAGTTTGGTTTTTCTCTAATAGAGCATGAGGGTTGTTTCCTTATTTTAGAGGTGCTCACAGAATAAAAACAAGGAGGAATAGCCAGGCTCTTCTCTCACCTGCATACACCTGTGCCTAAAACGGGTAAGCAGCTAAACTGCAACCAGCCGTGTAAGAACAAACAAGGATACCCCACGTTCTTCATGGCCAGAGGGTCATTAGATAAAACGTAATACTGTGTCGCTAAATGGCCAGCTACACAAAAAGGACATCCCGACTCCAGGGCATCGCTTCAGTTCAAGGCAAATTACAAATTCAGTCTGACAAAACAGAGCAACACCAGCGGAATCAAGAGATGGAGGCGAGCCAGCTGATGCCGGGGTAAATTGGCCTTTCATGAAACACTGTCAGGAGGAGCCATCCATGGCCGTGATCTTGGGATCCCCTGTTTCTGCAGCAGCCACTGAAATGACTAGAAGCCGCAACTCTTTCAGGACAAAAGATTTCAGGCACTCGTCTTTTGAACACGCAGCCTAGAAGAGAGCGATACCCCAGACGTGACCCACCGAAACCCTGGAGCAGTCACCTATAAGCAGGCAGCTTGCAGTAGCTGCACAGTGCCATTTGATTTGCTGCAGCAGAGTGTTCTGTGCCTATTTTCAGCCCTAGAGCAGGTTGTCTGCTGAGCCCCAGGCCTGAGCACAGGATTTAAAAGGCGAGTAAGTGCACTGTGGTGATTCTCCCAAACTGCCTTCCCCCCAGAGTATCTGGACAGTGCTCTTTTCTTGGCTGATAGAACAGAAAATGACAGTTCAGGTTTGCCCCTTAACCAAAGCCACAAAGCAGAGCAGAAAAAGTTTGTCCATGTACAAAATTTGTTGTTTTGTCTGTGTAGAGCAGCTTCCTGAAGCTTCACATACCCAAAGCTCATGCTATGGATTTTCTGAATTTTACTGAGTACAGCCTCTCTCCTGCTTGCCTTGAAATTCACTGTAACTAAGATATAGAAATACCATGTGACTTGGGAAAATACACAGTTATGCAGCAGAAGTAATAAAGATGACAACAAATTAGATCTTAGTTCTGTAGCATCAAATGCATTTTCCCTGGCTGACTGACCTTAACGGTTAAACCGCTAAGACAGTTTTCCAATTGTTTCATTCAAACAGCATCTCAGACAGGCCCAAATATTTTAATTGTTGTTATACCTTGGATGGTGTGCCAGAATTATAACACAGCTTCCAATTAAAAAAACCCCACACTTCTAAGCACCAGAGTTGGTTTTGAACCCCAGTCCTTGTTCAAGTTGTTCTTACCCTCTGTACACAAATAAAACCCACCCTTGGCACCAAAGCTCTTACCTGCACAAGGAAGATGATGAGGAAGTAGAAGTTGGCAATTCTTCTAAACTGCTCAAAAAGGTTCTTCGGGAGGAAGTTCCAGAGGGTGTACTGTGGGGAGAGAGGGGGCTCACAAACTGACCAAGGCACGGGGCTGACGGGGGACTTGAGCTACAAAACGGGAAGTATCTGCGCGAAACAGGAAAGGAGTTTTCCCTTTAACCGGTCGAGGAGCACCGCAGCGAGCTGTCCAAGCAGCCCCGGCGTGCTCCAGGTCCCGGCTTTAAAACGAGGAGCCCGATGCAGCTGGACACCGAGATGCCACCGAGCTCCTGCTCCAGCTTCCAGCACCGGCTCTCTGCTGGCCCGCTAAACAGCCGGAAGTGGCTCACCGTTACGTGAGGGTTTTCATTTCCTTGCTTTAAGGTAGGTAACTATTTCTCTTTTGTCAAAACAACCCAAACCACACGGCTGGAGGTGGTGAAGGGTAAAAGAAGATAAAAAAACCAGGATCTGTTTAAGCAAACAATTTCTAGACAGGCATTTGGAGAGACATGGTTTCATGGAGGAGGTAATGCACAGGGCAGAGATTCCGACCCCCCCCCAAGCAAATTCCAAAAACCATATTAGGGTTGGTCTTCTGTTAAAGAAAAGCCACGCTGCCCATACAAATTTGTTAAGTTGTGCTTCATTATAATTTTAAGAAGGCTGCTGAACCATTCATTTTGGAAAACACGTACAATTTAAGAACAACATGGAAAATACTGGGTCTAATATCTGCTCTTTCTATCTGCCTTGAATAAAAAAAGAATAATAAGTAGCCAAGTCTCAAAATCAATGTCCACTTAATTATAAAAAGAGACCAGTCAGGTAAGCAGACTCCATGCCTAGCAAATATATATGGAAAAGAACTGCAAGGACACAACATTCAAAAATAAATCAGGGAAGAATTAAAATTAGTGCATTTTGTTAGGGAGGGAACTGAAACAGGGAAAGGCGTCCTCTCTGAAGGACCTTCTTGCATGCCAAGGAAATGTCAACGGCAATGCTACACGAGTTAACCGTGGTTAGACTGAAAACTTTTCCCCAATACAAGCACGTAGACATAAAACCAAACAAGATCTAAGCTGTATAAAAAAGGAAACTCCCCCCTCACAGCTCAAGCACAGTAAAACCAAGCGTAACTGTATGCTGAGCATCATGAATCCGAAGCAACGTAGTACGTATCCAGCTGTGTTGACAATGTCGGATGCCACTTGTTTGGTATTTTACTCGAATTGGCTTGAAGCCTTTTGAAATAGCTTCACCAATGTCATGGAAAAAAGCTAAGCAGAAGGCAGACGCGTGTCATCACAGTTTTCCACCATAAACAAAAGCTGCATTAATACCGTATGAATGTTTTCCCTTTCATCCAAAGGGATAAACAGAATGATTATTTTTATCCTATCTCAAGAGAGAAAAAAGCCCATGGAACAAAAAAAAAAAAACGGGGAATCATATTTTTCTGTCCATTTATAAAATAATCTCCACTACCTTTAGCAAATCTGAGTTGCTGTGGTCTCATGCTGTATTACACTTAACCTGTCCTTTCTTCACGATGGGAATGCCAGAAAACATTTTTAAAAGGTCACCCCAAAGATAACACAAAACAAACGTGTCCATGTGCTTTGCTCTCATCCAGCCTAGAAGCAAGAGGCGTGCACACACCCCCACTGGGACTGATATGAAGAAAAAAAGATTAATAGAGAGACTGGAGCTGGGGTTCAAGGTATGTACCAGGCTGCTCCACTTCCAAAGGGACCTTTACCTCCATCCTTGAGGAATTCAGAGTTTCTCAATTCCAAAACAACCAGTAAATAAGATCAGGGTGAATACACGAGCAAGGAATACACACGCGCCATGCACCCGGATGAGCGAAGCAAGCTCACCTTGGAGGAGACGATCCTGTTGTCGCAGAACTTCTGTGCCACGTACGCATCTGTTTCCGAAACCGGACGGTGCCCGACCACCACAGTGCGCGTACCGACCCGCTTCTCTTCCCCAGCACACTGTCGGAGCAACCACGAAAGGGAAAAAACAGCTTTTAGATGAAAAGAAGTTGAGTATTTGTATTAACAGCTTCCAGCTTCTGAATGTGCACATTTTCACTGGAAACAAGGCAGCTAGAATCTCAAAAATTCACTTTGCTGAGCCAGCAAAAGCACTGAGAATGAAGAAGCCCACATAAGGTCGTTTAGCAAAACCAAGGCAATGCCGAGTCTGCAGCCTGGGGTTTCCCAGTGCTGCTCAGCCACCGATGCCCCAGAACCATGGCCCATCCCACCGGGACAGGTCACCGCTCGTGTCCACCGCCCTCCTGCCTGTACCTGCAGCCTGCACCCACCAGTCAGGCTATTTTTCCTTCTTGAAGGAGAATATCTTTATCCAGCACTTGAAGTCATTAGGAACGTAATTTCTCTTTTACACGTCTCTTCCTATGGCCTCAAGTCGCGCCAGAGGAGGTTCAGATTGGATATTAGGGAAAACTTCTCTACTGAAAGAGGGATCAGGCATTGGAACAGGCTGCCCAGGGCAGTGGTGGAGTCACCATCCCTGGAGGGGTTCAAAAAACGTGTAGATGTGACACTTCGGGACATGGTTTAGCAGGCACGGTGGTGTTAAGTTGACGGCTGGACTTGATGATCTTACAGGTCTTTTCCAACCTTAACGGTTCTCTGATTCCTAGTCCCGACCCAGAGTCCTTCAGCCTTGGGTTCCTAGCGCAGCTCCAGGCTTCACCCCAGGACCCCACAGAGTACGATGGAAACTGCACCCTCCTTTACATTTGCTCTCCTGTCAAACCCTCCAGTGCACCCAAAATGTTTCACCACTGCACTGGTACACGCAGACTTCGGATTTAGCTTAAAAAAAAAAAAAAAAAAAAAAA